>Ga0326728_10000141_pt1 | contig 292084 bp, 240 predicted proteins | sample MB3enrmetagenome_FD_207602 | JGI IMG/M metagenome (GOLD analysis project Ga0326728, IMG submission 207602) | Lab enriched peat soil microbial communities from McLean, Ithaca, NY, United States - MB31MN | ecosystem: Environmental > Terrestrial > Soil > Wetlands > Peat | place: USA: New York...
ACTGGCGGCAGCCGGAGGCGAAGCTGGTGGACCACGTGGATTTCATCCTGCTGCACGCCTACCCGATGTGGGGCCGGGAAGACATTGACACGGCCATGGCCTCGACCATCAAGCACTACGAGAGCGTACGCAAGGCGCACCCTGCGAAGACCATCGTCTTCGGCGAGGTGGGCTGGGCCTCTTACACCGTCGGCGACCAGCACGTGCCGCGCGCGGGCGACGAGAAGAAGCAGAAGAGGTACTTTGAGGAGATCAGCGCCTGGGCCAAAGCCAACCATGTGACTACTTTCTTCTTCGAGGCCTTTGACGAGCCCTGGAAGGGAACCGGGACCGAGGGCCATTGGGGTCTTTTTTCCGTGGACCGCAAAGCCAAGCTGGCCGTGCAGGGCTGGTATCCGGAGCTGATGCCGGCGGGGCCGACGTCGCCAAGCTATGATGCGCCGGCTGCTCCCGCGGCGAGGTAGAGCTGCCGCGCGCGTTTTGCCGGGGATGCGCAAAGAGAATCAGCGCGCATGACTCCATTCATAGGGGAATACCATGACTAAGGTTTTTATTGGAGAGACGCCCCTCAAATCTGGTCTGCGCAAGGTTGAAGGGGGGCAAATCGAGATCGGCGGCGAGCGTTTTTACCGCATCGTCAACTACGACGCCATGCCGCCGTTCCTGATGAGCATCGTCAGCGACTCCGATCAGTGGATGTTCGTCTCCAGCACCGGCGCACTGACCGCGGGCCGCAGAGATCCGGATCACGCTCTGTTCCCCTACTACACAGATGACCGCATCCATGACAGCCAGGACCAGACCGGTGGCAAGACCATCTTCCTGCTCGCTCGCGGAGGCCGCACCGCGTTGTGGGAGCCATTCTCGCAACGCTATGACGGGCTGTACCGCATCACCCGCAGCCTGTCAAAGAGCATCTACAGCAACAAGGTCATGTTTGAGGAAGTGAACCACGATTTGGCGCTCTCCTTTTCCTGCACGTGGATGTCGAGCAACCGCTTCGGGTTCGTTCGGCGCGCGGCCCTGGTCAACCTGGGCGCGGAATCCGTCGAGATCAACATTCTTGACGGCATCCAGAATCTGCTGCCCCAAGGCGTCACGCGCCGGTTTCAGTTGGAATACAGCACTTTAGCGGATGGCTACAAGGAGAACGAACTGGAGCCGGAAACCGGACTGGGCCTTTTCAAGCTCAGTTCCGTTCCCGCCGACAAGCCCGAACCCAATGAGGCGCTGTGTACATCCACTGTTTGGTCAGAGGGACTTGAACCGGCTCGCCGTCTGCTGTGCGCCGCGCAGCTCGATCGCTTCCGGAAGGGGGAGACGGTAGACGAGGAAACGCTCATCCGTGGCCGCCGCGGCGCTTACTTCGTCAACTCCCGGCTGACGCTTCCCGCAGGCCGGAGTAAAGATTGGAGCATCGTCGCGGAAGTCGATCTGGATGCAACAAAGGTTGCCGGTCTTGTGGGTCTGCTCAAATCCGGTGGAAACCTGCGCGCGCAACTTGATGAGGATATCGAACGCGGCACGGCAAACCTGGTTCGCATCGTGGCCGGGGCCGATGGCCTTCAATGCACCGGCGACGATCTGAGCTCTGACCGCCATTTCTCCAATGCTCTGTTCAACGCCATGCGCGGCGGAATTCCCGACACCGGCTACCAGATCTCCGTGCCCGACTTCAAGAGGTTCATCGGCAAGGCAAACTTTTCCGTAGCAGAACGCCAGGCCGCTTTCCTGGATGGGCTCCCGGAAAGCATGCCGCACAGGAGCCTTCTCGAACTGGCAGTGGAGCAGAATGATCCGGACCTGGAGCGGCTGGCGCATGAGTACCTTCCGCTCACCTTCAGCCGCCGCCACGGCGACCCCAGCCGCCCGTGGAACATATTCGCCATCCAGGTGCAAGACGAGCGGGGCGAGCGGATCCTCAACTACCAGGGCAACTGGCGCGACATCTTCCAGAACTGGGAGGCGCTGGCGCTCTCCTACCCCGGCTATGTCGAGAGCATGATCTTTAAGTTTGTCGACTCTTCCACCGCGGACGGCTATAACCCCTACCGCATTATGCGCGATGGATTCGATTGGGAGGTGCTTGACCCGCACGATTCCTGGTCTTACATCGGTTACTGGGGCGACCACCAGGCGGCCTATCTTCTCAAGCTGCTGGAAGTTTCCTCACGTTACCATCCAGGCGCACTTCAGAGCCTGCTTACGCGCCGCGTCTTTACCTACGCCAATATTCCTTATCGCATCAAGCCGTACCGGGCGCTCCTTGAAGATCCGCGCAACACCATCGACTTTGATGCGGCTCTGGATGGCGAGATTCACAAGCGAGCGGCGGCCATGGGCGAGGACGGCAAGGCTCTGCCGGGTCCGGATGGCGAGCCTTACCGCGTGAACCTGACGGAAAAGCTTCTGGTGCTTGTGCTGGCCCGGCTCTTCAACTTCATCCCCGAGGCCGGTCTTTGGATGAACACGCAGCGGCCGGAGTGGAACGACGCCAACAACGCGCTGGTTGGCTTCGGCGTCTCCATGGTGACTCTGTACTTCCTGCGCCGGTTCCTTTCGTTTTGCCGAAGCATATTCGGCGCCGCCACATCTGACATCGATGTGTCATCAGAGATTGCCGGCGCCTTTCACGATGTATTGAAAGCACTGGAACGCCACGCGAGCCTGCTCAACGGACCAATCAGCGACCGGGACCGCAAGGCTGTTCTTGATTCACTCGGAAGCGCTGGAAGCAGCTACAGGATCGAAATCTACACCCACGGGTTTTCTGGCCGCCAGGCTCCACTCGTCGCTTCAGAGTTGGCCGCCTTCTGCGATCTGGCGCTCAATTATATCGACCACTCCATCCGCGCCAACCGGCGGCAGGATGGTCTATATCACGCATACAACCTGATGAAGGTGGACGGCGGCAAGGTTGTGATTCGCCGCCTGTATGAAATGCTCGAGGGCCAGGTGGCGGTGCTAAGTTCCGGCGCGCTCTCCGCGCAGGAGTCGGCTGCCCTGCTCGACGCGCTCCGCAACAGCCGCCTTTACCGAGCCGACCAAAATAGTTATCTCCTCTATCCCGACCGGAAACTGCCCGGCTTCTTTGAGAAAAACAACCTTCCGGCCGAGGCCATTGCAGGGCCTCTGGCGGAGATGATTGCGCGCGGCGATCATCGCATTGTGATTCAGGATCTGAACGGCGTGGTCCATTTCAACTCAGCCTTCCGCAACAGTTCGTTGTTGAAAGAGGCTCTGGCTCCCCTGGGCCTCTCCGATGAGGAGAATGCGCGCATCCTTGCGTTGTATGAACAGGTGTTCGACCACCAGTCATTCACCGGCCGCTCCGGCACGTTCTACAAATACGAGGGGCTGGGCTGCATTTACTGGCACATGGTTTCCAAGCTCCTTCTGGCCGTCCAGGAGGTGCTGGATCGCGCCGGCACAGCGGACGAAGATCCTGCTCTGATTCAGCGGCTCATGAGTCACTACCGCGAAATCCGCGAGGGAATCGGCGTCCACAAATCGCCAGATTTATACGGCGCGATTCCTACCGACCCTTACTCCCATACTCCCGGCTTTGCCGGAGCGCAGCAACCTGGCATGACGGGTCAGGTAAAAGAGGACCTCATCTCGCGGCTCGGCGAAATGGGCGTTGCCGTCGAAGCGGGACGTCTCGGATTCCACCGGCACCTGGTCAGCGGCAACGAGTTTCTGACGCAGCCCTCGCATTTCGATTTCTACGACATTGACGGCCGCCAACACACCCTCGATCTTGTGCCCGGCGCCATGGCGTTTACCACCTGCCAGGTTCCTGTGATTGCGCATCGTTGCGGGCCGCAGAAGATCGAGATCACCCGGCATGACGGCTCTCGCCTAACGATTGAAGCGCTCTGCCTCGATGAGCAGACCAGCGCCGCGATATTCGAGCGCACCGGAGCAGTTCGCCGGCTGGATGTCTTCTACGATTTCTAGAGCGAAACCAGAGTATACGTGCCCTTGTCGCGAATGTTGATGGTGACTTTTTCTTAAGGAAAAAGCCACTTGGCGGAGTTGCTTTCGGGGTACAGCTACTCTGGTTTCACTATAGGCAGACGCCTAGAGCGGCTCACCGGCGCCCTACTCGACCGTATCACCCATCACGTCCACATCCTGAAAATGAATGGCGACAGCTATCGCCTCAAGCAAAGCCGACGAAAACGGATCCCATCCGCGGGCGGCTGAATCACCCTCCATGCACGTCTCGGGGGCGAAGGGCCTCTTCCGCTACGCTCCAGAGCCCCTTCGCCCCCAAAATGCCAGGCCAAATCGCTTCTCCTACTGGCTCCCTTTTGCTCCGTCCTTGACACGGCCCGCAACCTGTGATACCCCCGAATTGGGGCATCAATATAATGACCGTGCGTAGCGTTCCCCAAGGAGGCTGACAAGTGAGATTATGCCCCCAAATGCGATTGCTGGGGTTTGCTTTGGCGCTTCTCTTATGCGCCATCGCACCCGCCACCGCGCAGAATGCAAAGTGCGCGGCTACTATCGAGCCCCAACATATCTTTGTGACCATTGGGATTGATCAATACCAACATGTCGATAAGTGGCCGCTTCTACATTCAGCGGTCAATGATGCCAAGTCCCTTGAGCACGTGCTTGAAACCAAGTTTGGTTATCAATCCTATGAATCGTTGGCAAAAACAGAGCCTCTGCGCAACGAAAAAGCGACGAGAGATGCAATCAATACTCTTGTACAGGACGATTTAAAGAACATTCTATGCGACCGCGACGATTTTATTCTCTTCTTCTCAGGGCATGGAACGTCTACTTCATATCAGAATGGGAATATCAAGGGTCAAAGCGGGTATCTTGTACCGTGGGACGCCCGTGAGCAAGGTGTAAGCAGTCTTATTGAGGTTAAGGCATTTCTCGAAAATGTCAGTCATCTGCCGGCGCGGCATATCCTAGTCATCCTGGACGCATGCAACAGCGGCATCGCTATCCAGGATGCTCTTCAGGGCATGAGGTCGTCCGGCGATTATCAAGCGGCGCTGGCATCGCGAAACAGCCGCAAAGTGATCGTATCCGCACAAGGCGATCAGACGGCAAGCGATAGAGGGAGCATCCCGGATCATTCGTTATTTGGAGGACTGTTATTGCAGGCCCTGGATCAGGGATTGGCAGCCAAAGATAAGTCGTTTATTGCCGATTCCCAACTGGCCGAGTTTCTTAAAGAGAATGTTAGCGCCGCAAATCGCGATCAACTTCCCGACAGCGCTCCATTTATAGGAAATGATGGTGGAGCTCTAGTCTTGCAGTTAGACCAGGGTCTGGCCGGTATTTATCTCAATGCCATGCATAGCCTGATGACTGGCGATGAAGACAGCTTCCGGGACAATACTACAAAAGCCTCTCAACGCAGTCCTTACGACCCACAGACTTTAGTACTGCAATACCGCTATGCTCTTTTGCAAAACAGGATGGACAATGCTTCAACCATCATTGGCCAACTGCACGATCTGGCAAAGACATCCCACATAGACATGCCTTTGAGCGGGCGGGAACTTACCAGCATCCAGCATCAGGTGGATTTTTGGAGGAACGCACTACAGATTCCCGTCCTACCTGCTCCTCCCAATGTGATGATCCGCGTATCTACCGGAGAAACTGAGCAACATCGCTTGCCGCTATCTGGGTCGAACGAGTTTAGCGTTCCCGCGGAAGCCAATCTGTATTTCGAGTTGCGGGCGAGGACCAAGGAAACTTACGTTTATGTGTTTCTGGTTGATAAGCTGGGCCGCATTCAATCGCAGGGCGACTTTCTCAGACAGCACCAGAACCCGGTCGATGCGAATTCATGGCATTTGAGCACAGCCCAGATCGGTCCTGAACTCAATGATTTGCAAGAATGGCACTTTATTTTTTCCCCTCGCCCAATTGACGAGTTTTTATCGCCACCGTCTGACACCAGCCTAGGAGGAAGCCCAGCTACTGCGGACGAACTCGCTGGCGCCTCTCATTATGTGATCACAATCAGGCCAGAGTGATAAGCCGATCTGATAAGCGCAGTCCAGTAGCCTGCCCGAAAACTCACCTCAGGAGAATGACCATGTCCCTTTCCCGCCGCCGCTTTGTTACCGATGCCTCAACCCTTGGCCTGCTAACCGCACTTTTGCCCGAGCTCACCGCCGCACAAGCCGCCGTTCCGCAGGTCTCCGACGATGATACGCCTCACACATCCTCTGATCTCTGGAACGGGTTCTTCGACTCTGTCAATCCATATAGTCCGAACTATGGAACGAAGGCGGCGTCACACGATTCACCAGATCAGCTTCCTGATCCAGCCGCCAATACGCAGTATCTGCATTACAAGACAGATGAGAAGAAGCTGCGCTATGCCGACAACGTCGACAAAGATGAGCTGCTGAATTACGACGGCGACGTGGCTATCAGCATCGCTCTGTCGCAATATCGCCCCGGCAGCGGCGACAGCAATCTGCGCGCCTCGCAGTTGCGCGTGGACACCACGCAGGTATATCCGCTCATGAACGTACTCGCTCCGCTGGCGTGGACCTCGATTGCCTCGCTCACGCCGGACAAGAAAACAGGCAAGATTCCCTCGCTCGACCAGCTCGGCTTCCATACACCGCAAGCTACGCAGGGTTCCAGCAACATCCTGTTCACCAAAGGCGCAGGCAAGCTTGCCGTGAACATCTCCAAGGCCGCGGAAACTTCTCTGTTTATAAAAGCGATCAACGTCATGATGAACGCCGCCAAGATAGGTCTCCCCCTCGTCAGCTTGCCGGCCATAAGCATTCCCGCGCTCAATGCGTTTTCGGAGGTGTTGGCTGACTGGGAACAACGGACCAAATTCCTGCTCAACAGCAGGCCGACCACCGCTTTGGCTACGCAGCAGGCGTTTGCCGATAACGGGCTGTTAGCCAAACATATTTGCCTGCTTTCCGGCGACTATCTGATGATCCCGCAGAAGCACGTCACCGACCTGGCCAAAGAACTACCGAATCTGCAGATCGATGGGGGCTATCTGGTGTACAAGGAAGCGGATCCGAACCTGCCGCTGCAAAACCGCGCGGAGAGCACTCTGCCGGGAATCACCTACGCCACCATGCGCCTCAACGTGAAGCCGGTCGAGGGCTGTTCGGCAGGCAAATCGCCCGCCGTGGTCAACTGAACTCAATCTTAAGCAATGTACGCAATGCACGGTGGGCGTGCAAAGTGAATGGAGGAGCGGGTTGCCGCCGTCGCTGGCAACGTACTTGCCGCCCTCAACAACGGCTAGGGTGTTTGTTTTGGGCAAGAACACAGAGTGATGCTTAACGCCAAAGTTTTTGCTGTAGTCGGCACGGAGGTATTTCCAGCCGCTCGGAAGACGGACGTACTTGTACAGCTGTGCGTCCTGACTGAGAGTAAGGTTTGGTACTGTTTTTTGGGTTGCCACTGGTATCAAAGTTCTCCTTTCGTTTAATACCGAAAAAACAGGAAAACTAAGCTTTACCGCTGGCTTTTCTTAGGAAGAAAACCTAAACCATTCATTCTAAACGGCTGGTGCCGAAGAAGGGACTCGAACCCCCACACCCTTGCGAGTACGTGGACCTGAACCACGCGCGTCTGCCAATTCCGCCACTTCGGCACGGGACTTGAGATTCAGCGTTGCGCTGAACCGGCAGCAATTCTGAGTCTCGCAAATGCGGAACTGTGTGTCAAATTTTGGCGCGACGAAGGAGCCTGAAGGGCAGGAGCTTATGTGCTATCCCACCCTAGATCACCCCAACGACGAAGACCTGTCGTTGGGGACCCCGATGCCACAAGAACAAAAACGCGGCAAGGATGGGGTACCCAGTGTCTCTAAACCAGCCTGGCGTCGAGCAGAATTTCGGTGTTGCCCGCGAAGAGCTTGGAAATCGGGCACCCGGTCTTGGCGTCAGCGGCGGCCTTGGCGAAGACCTCCGGAGTCGCGCCGGGAACGCTGGCCGTGGTAGTCAGCGCGATGCGAGTGATGGCGAATCCTTCTCCCACCTTGCCCAGCGTGACCGCCGCGTGGGTTTCAATTTTAGTAGGTGTCAGCCCCGCTCCGCCCAACTGCGCGCCCAGAGCCATGGAAAAGCAGCTGGCATGGGCTGCCGCAATCATCTCTTCGGGCGTAGTGCCCTTGGCGGCTCCTTCAAAGCGCGTGGCGAATGAGTAGTTTGCATTGCTCAGCACGCCCGTCGCCGTGGAGATCGTGCCCTTGCCTTCCTTCAGTGAACCAGTCCAAACTGCGCTTGCCTTGCTTGCCATTGTCCCTCCTTGGGGGATTCCAGAATATTTCTGAGTTCAATTTTTGTTGACCGCATCGTCGCTACATGGGGAAGTCCCTAATGGTGCGGATAATGCCTGTCTTGTAGTTGATGCGGCAGGCGCCTGTCAGGATGCGCTCAATCGGCAAGCCGTAAAGGCCGGCTCGCAACGGGTGGCAAACTGCCTTTTGATCAGCGGTTATCGCATGAATTCGCCATCTCCCAATTGACGTAAATAGGATTGCCCAGCAGCCACATCTTGCCGCCTGCGCCCGTTACTTCCGCGCGGAACCAGTGGCGGCGGCCATCGCTCACCCAGGCAAAAGAAAATCTCTGATCCGGCGATGTAACAGCCGCGCTGGTTTTGAGAGCGACCTCTTGGCCATCCTCCAGCCAACGGACTGTTCCGCCTGCCGCGGCGGCGACGTGCACACCAAAATCCACCGCTTGGCCTTCCTGCGCGGCAAGAATATCTCCCATGTGAACAACCTTGTCTCCGGCTCGCGCGGTCACTTCGAGAAGGCGGTCGTGGGTTCCTGCAAGATCAATGAACACATGTCCGGCGCGGATTCCGGCAAGTATCGCGGGCGTCGACAGCTCGGACGCATAGACCACCGTCGTCGGGCTGCCGATTGACCCTATTTCATCGAGCGGCTGCATGGGCCGGTGATTATCGCTCCCGCCAATCCCCGTCAGACGGCAGCCATTGTTCAGTTGCTTATTCCAAAAGGGAATGTTGGGAATGCCATACTGCTCGCTGCCTCCGTTGACGGCTTCGACAGCGGTCAGCAGGTCCATATCCACCTTGGAAGCCGGCGTCCATCCGCAACCCATGCAAATTTCGCCACTTGGGTCACCGGGATGATTAATTGCTGTCAGCCCGCCCACGCTTGCCGCGCTGCGCAGCAGCGAATTCATGTCGGGGATCTCTTTGCTGCCCAGGCGGAAATCGACAAAATCGGTGGTGCCGAGAAAATTGATATGTCCCTGGAAGGTGGTGATCTCGCGCCCCGGAATCAGCAGCACCTTGTCGAAGTAAGGTTGCAGCTCGCGCATGGGATTGTACTGCGAGCTCGCGTTGTGGTCAGTAATGGCGATGAAGTCGAGCCCGCGTCGAGCCGCGGCATCCACGCTGAAGTAGACCGGGCAAGGCACCATCTTGCCTGACTGGCTGGGACATTGGCCATCGCTTTGCGCGGTGTGCATGTGCAGATCGCCGCGATACCAGGCTGGCCCCGCCTTGAGCGGCGCGTTCAATATCGCAGGCTCGCCGGCCACCGCGCCAGAAGAGGAAAAGTACACATGAATGGTGTAGTGCGATTGCACGTTGGGGCGAATGTTGGGCACGCCGATCAGAACATTCCACTTACCCGCTGGAATCAGCCCCGGAAGGCACGAGGGCGTCGCATCGGCAATTCCCACGGTGAGCAGGGATTTGTTGCCGCCGCTCCAGCAGCGTAGCTCCACGGGGTCAAGCAAGCCCAGGTCGAGAGCCGTGTGGTGCTCCTTGCCGGTGTAGTCAAAGGTCAGCGTGACCCGCTCGGTGCCCGCGGGCACCACGAACGGTACGTGAATGTAGCTTTCATTTTGCGAGCCGGTGACCACGCCCTCAAGAACCAAATCCGGAACAGAGGCGCTAGCGGCCGCGGTAGCCTGCTGTTGGCCGATGGCAACGGTCGCAATCGGCAGCAACAAGAGCAAAAGCGTAGCGCAAGCGATGGTTGTTCCCGGCCGGAAGAGTTGTTCAGTCATGGATGATGCCCCGTGTGTGTACTGCAATATTCTCACGTCTTATCACGCACGATCCAAGGCGTGGATCATTGAGCCAAAAAAGGAACGCGGAGGATTCTTCCTGAAGAAGAATCCTCCGCGCATAGTTTACGCGAATTTCAAAACCCGCCTAGAAGACGATCTTCGCGGCCATCTGCAACTCGCGTCCGGGACCCGCAAGCGAGTTGACTATGCCGAAGGTGCTGCCGAGGTAAGTGTTCGGATCGCCGAAGTTGGTCTTGTTGGTGAGGTTGAAGGCCTCTGCGCGGAACTGGAAGTGGGCCCCCCGAACGAGCGGGAAGTCCTTGGTCAGGCCCATATCCAACTGCCAGAAGTCGAAGCCGCGGACGGCGTTGCGGGGCGAATTGCCAAAGGGCGCCGTGGGCGGCGGGACGGAGTATGCGCTGGCGCTGAGGTATTGAATGCCGCTAATGGAGGGGTCGTAGGCCCAATTCGAGGTCTTGATCGCGCTCCCCGTCAGGTTGGGCCGGTAGGAGTTGCGGCCACTGATGGTGATAAGCCCCGAAACCTGGTTGTTCGAATAGCCGTCCGGGCTATAGGCCATGGTGAGCGGGTCGCCGCTGCGGGCCTGGAGGATATCGGTCATCTGCCAGCCGCCCAGCGCCGTGTCCCAAACGTGGTTCATGTTCCCTCCCAGCCGATGGCCCTTGCCCACGGGCAGCGTCCATACCAAGGCAGTCGAGTTGACAAACGGATGGTTGTAGGCGGAGATGCCGCGATCCGCCTTCCAGTTGAAGATGTTCTGCACTGAGGGGATACCGTTGCCGCAGTTGTCGCAGTTGCCGCCGCCGTCCAGGGACTGGGCAGCGATGTCGATGGCCTTGGACCAGGTGAAGGAATCCAGCAGGTAAAGCCCGGAGGTGAAGCGCTCTTCCACCTTGGCTTGCAGACCGTTGTAATTGGAGGTGCCCCAGGGCAGCGTGCCGATGATCGAGCCGAAGCCGGGGTACTGGGTTATGCGTTGCTGTAGAGACAAGCAGCCGGATGAACCGGTTGTATTCGTGCAGCTTGCATTCGGCTGCACCTCGGCCTGGTTGATGTCGTTGAAGAAGACCTCGTGAATGCCGCTATTGCCCACATAGGCCAGGTCGACCAGCAAACTGTGGCCCAGATCGCGCTGCACACTGAAGAACCAGCTCCGTACCTGGGTGTCGGGCGAATCAGGAGGCATATACTGGAGGGCTACGTCCGATGCGTTCGAGATGCTGAAGTTTGCTGGGTTGACAAAGTTGGCCGGGAAGCTGTTCTCGGTGTTGCGATAGGTGGGAAGGCTAGGGTAAACATACTGCAGCGCGATGATGCCGTAGGGCGCATTCAGGGTCAGATAGCTGGAGCCGACGCGGTTCCAGTGCGAATAGCTGATGCCGAAACCGCCGCGCAACACTGTTTTGTTGTCCAAACTGTAGGCCGCACCGACACGGGGACCGAAGTCCTCCTTATTCGAATTGATCGTATAGCGGTTGCCGGAGCTGGCCAGCGTCATGGTCTCGGTAGTGATATTAAAGTTGGCCATCTGGTTGTTGGCCTCGTAAATGGGGGTAGCGAACTCATAGCGCAGGCCTAGGTTGACCGTCAGCCGGTGATTCACCTTCCAGTCGTCTTGCACGTAGCCGTACAGGCCCCAGTCGCGGATGTTGGCGATGGGGGAGTTGGAGAGGGCCATCCCATAGCGATAACCAAGCAGGAAGTCGGCGTAGTCAAACATCTTCTGCGTTTGTGAGGTCTCAGCTCCAGTGGGGGAGCCCGCGACAGAAAGGGAGGGGCTGATCCCGTAATAGAGGTTGTTGTTGTAGCCATAGCCGCTCATCTGCGCGGCATACATGTCGCCGCCCAACACCGGGTGCAGATCCTGCTGCGCTACGTGGAGAATGGTGTACTCCAGTCCTGCCTTGAGCGTGTGACCCGGCAGCAAGCGGGTGTAGTTGACCTTGGGATTCCAGATAGTGGGGTTCTGGTACTGGGGGCTGGTCCACAAGCGTCCAAAAGCCGAGAAGCCGGTATTGAAGAGCTCGTAGGTGATGCCGCCGGTATACTGCGGGTCGGTGGGCAGGCCGGTAATGCCGAACTGCGTCAACATGCTGGGTCCGCCGGCCAGCGGGGGTGTTTTGCCCGCCTTCATCTTTGAGAAGCCGAAGCGGGCCTCGAACAAGGATTTCGGATTGATGGTCCAGGTGGCGCCGCCCACAATCTCAATCACCGGAGCAATGACGTGGCCGTCACCATTCATGCCGGCCGCGCCCAAAATGGTTCCGGGATCATAGGCATCAAACCGTGCTTGCGAGTAGCGGGTAAAGAGACGCAGGTTTTTCTTTAAGTCATAGTCCAACTTCACATCGCCCTTGTCGCGGTTGAATGTGTCGGGCTCCAGGATGATGTAGTTGTTGGTAAGCGCGCTGCTGTTGGCTCGCGGCAGGTAAAGATTCCCGCTGCTGTCCGTTCCTTCCAGGATCGTCGCGGCATAGTTGATGACCGCCCCCGCGGGAATCCCGGCATGTGCTGCATAAGGCGGGTTCAAGTACTGTGTACCGCCGTAGTGAGCTTGCAGGACAGGACCGGCTGCGCCCAGGCCAATGCCGAACATGGTGGTCGAGTTGCATGGGTTCAAGGAAGTGGTCGGGCCGCCGTTCGGACCGGTGTAGGGGCAGGGGTTGCTGACCGGCAAGTAGCCGTTCCCGACGCCGGGATTGTCAATAATGTAGTAGCCGGAGGGTGAGCAGGTGCCGGCGCCGTTGGTTCCGGTGCAGGTGAGGCCGCGCTCTGCATCGGAGGGCAGCGTGGAGTCTGCGGTTGAGGAGCTGGATTGGCGGAAGCCTTCGTAGTCCATGAAGTAGAAGAGTTTATCCTTCTTCAGCGGACCGCCCAGGGTAGCGCCGAACTGGTTCTGGTGAAGCGCCGGCTTCTGAATCTGGCCAGACGCATTCGGGTTCGGCAAGAAGTAGCCGCTTGCATCCAGAGCCGTGTTGCGCAGGAACTCCCATGCCCGGCCGTGAAGCTGGTTGGTGCCGTAGCGGGTGACGACGTTGATGGTGGCGCCGCCGGAGCGGCCGTACTCCGCGCTCATGTTGTTGGTTACCACTTGAAACTCAGCCACAGCATCAGGCGATAACTGCACCACTTGATTGCTGAATCCCTGGTTGGATGTGCCATAGAAGTTGTTGTCCAGGCCGTCCAGCATGTAGTTATTGAAGACACTGCGCAGGCCGTTGATATCGAACGATCCCTCGCGCTGGCCGTAGCCTGTGCCCAACTCGCTGGGGCTGGGAACGACGCCCGCTGTCAGCTCGACCAGTTGCGAGTACTGGCGTCCATTCAGCGGCAACTCGGCGATTTCGCGCTCATTGACCACCTGTCCGCGTTCGCTCGATTCGGTCTCCAGCTGGGTCACCTCGGCCGTGGTGGTTACTGTGGTGGCCGCTGTCGCCACCTTCAGGGATACATCCACGCGCTGGCGTGCGCCGACCGTCAGGACAAACTTGGCTGCCGCCGGCTGGAAGCCCGTCGCCGTCACCTTCAGCTCATAGGAGCCGATAGAGATGTCAACGAAACGGAACTCGCCGCGTTCGTCAGTGGTGATCGTGGCAAGCGCTCCAGTGGCTGTGTTGTGCAATGCCACCGAGCAATGAGGTACAACCGCTCCGGTTGGATCGGTCACTGTACCAAGTACTGTTGCTGTATCGAATTGCGCACGGGCGCAGACCGCAAATACCACAAAAAGCACGAAGACTGATAAACGTCGCATCACATTCCTCCTGAAATGAGTTCTTCGCTTCTACACAGGGGTTTCTCATTCCGCCGGCAAGACTTCACAGCCTGGGGGGTGAGCCGGGAAAGCCTATAGCCGCCTATTCCGTACGGAATGTTTCGACGAAAGAAACACCCATCTTGGGATGAATCTACCCCCAGAGGAACATCTGTCAACCGTTTTTACGTGCATTTTTGGTCAAAAAACATTTAACTATGAGATAAATCACTTGAAATGTGCATTTTAGGCTGTTTTTATGCAATAAATACGGGTTCCCCTTGCCTGACTCGTGAAAGGAAGAGGAAAGAGAAACCCGCATGATTTGAAAATGGCCTTCTGAGAAGGTTTTCACAGCGATTGTGCTGTGAATCGTAATTATTGCGCGTGGCTGGCCTTGCGGGCAGCCTCGAACTCGTCGCCGGGAAGCCATTCAATGCTCTTAGGCTGCTCGCTTGCCAGCCACCCCAGCACAAAGCCGAAGCGCGCCATCTTGGCGTTGCCGCGAAAATCCCAGTCTGCACGGTACTCGTCGGAGGGCTGGTGGTAGTGGTATTTCACGTAATCCTGGGCCTGCTGTTTTCCCCATGCCTCATCGTGCCCTTCGAAGAGATTGCCCTGACCGATGGAGAGGGCGGGAATGCCTGTCCGGGCCAGCGAAAAGTGATCCGAGCGGTAGGCGTGGCCGGCGCGTGGGTTGGGATCGGGTAGTAAAGCCAGGTCGAAGGCCTTGGCCACCCTCTGGATTGTGGGCCAGAAGTCGATGCGATCGGCGTTGCCCAGGCTCGCCGAGCGGGGAATCCCGATGGGCAGCAGCATATCGTAGTTCAGGTCCAGCGCCATCTGCGCGGTCGGCACTGGCGGATGCAGCCCCAGGTATTGCGAACCCAGCAGGCCCTGCTCCTCAGCAGTGACGGAGGCAAAGTAGATCGCATGGGGCGGCCTCACCGGCGACTGCGCATAGGCGCGGGCTATCTCCAGAAGGATGCCACAGCCTGTGCCGTTGTCAGCCGCGCCATTGTAGATGTTGTCGCCCTTGATGTTGGGGTCGATGCCCAGATGATCGTAGTGCGCGGTGTAAAGCACCGCCTGGGTATCCGTGCCCACGCCGGGCACGCGGCCCACCACGTTGTCAGAGACGTAGCGGCGGACGCGGCTCTCAATGTGCGCGCGCAGCCTGACGGGAAGTTCAATCGCGTGGAATGCCCCCGGCTTGCCCGCCTGATCGATAGCCTGATCGAGATCGCCGAGTCCGGCCAGCGTCAGCAGCCGCTGGGCCACATCGTGCTGAATCCAGGCCGCGGCGCGCAGCGTGGCGCTGGGATCGTTCTGCAGATAGCTCTTCTCCACGGATTGCGAATTGCGCACCACCTCCCAGCCGTAGGCGGCCAGATCCGTCCGGTGAATCAGCAGCACACCCACCGCTCCGCGCCGCGCGGCCTCTTCGTACTTATATGTCCAGCGCCCGTAGTAAGTAAGCGCATTGCCCTTGAAAAACTTTTCGTCGTTGGAAGGCGGCTGGTTGACGATCATCAGGGCAACCTTGCCCTTCAGGTCGATTTCCTTGCCGTTTGAGCCGGCGTAGTCGTTCCAGTGATACTCCGGCGCATCAATGCCGTAGCCCACAAAGACGATGGGCGCATCGAAGTCGACGGTCTCCTGGCCAGTCTGGTCTTTGGAAACAATCTCCGTCCCGTAGGCGAGGTCAACAGCCTGGCCTGTGGCGGGCGCCAGCGAAAACTTCGTCTTGTCCTCGATGGTATGTACCGCGTAGAGCGGAACGTGCTGGAAGTAGGTGCCATTGTCGCCTGCCGGCTCCACGCCATCCAAGGCAAACTGCGTGGCAATGTACTCGGCGGCCAGTTCTCCTCCGCGCACGCCGGGGCCTCGGCCCTCCAGCAGATCGAGCGAGAGAAAGCGCACGTGGGCGCGAATTTTTTCAGGATCGATGGAAGCTGCCGCGGTGCGCGCGCCCGCAGGCAAGCCGGCAATCTGCGGAACCGGATTGGCTTTGGGTTGCTGAGCATGAACGAGGGGGACGGCCACAATGCCTGCGGCCATTACTGCAAAAACGAGTTTGCGACGCATGGATTCTCCTAATCGACCCTTCAGAGTACGTCGTTGCCCGCCTGCGGGGCAATCGAGTCCCGAGGCGCGGCAGTCACCAGATGCAAGCGGGTGAGCACCTTGCGTGCGAGGCCGGTCAACGCCATCTCGCCTGCATCATTCAGCCGAACCCAGCGCCGCACGCCGCCTCTCACGGTAAGCGCGTCAATGTCGTCTTCAGAAACCGTGCGGATGCGTACGGAATAGTTCACCTGCATGATGGCGTGACGCACAGTCAGGCACAGCTCTTCCTCAGGAACCGAATTCTTCTTGAGCGCGGGCAACTCCCACAGCCCCGGCATCACCGTCAGTGAGACCGGCCGCTGCTCCAGCAACACCTCTCGATGCGCCTGCCCGGCTTTCCGCCCGCTACGCACCGTGAGCGCGTGTGCCACTTCGCGGCCAATCATCCGCGGTCGTGGCGCGGTCGGATGCTCGCCCTTGGTCTTGCAGTCGTTTGCTACCGGGCACTTCTCGCATTGCGGGTTGCGCGGCGAGCAGAGGGTTGCGCCCAGCTCCATCAGCGCCTGGTTCGAGTCTCCCGGACGCTTAGGGCAAACCAACTCGGCGGCCAGCTCCTCGATCTTACGCCGAAGTTGAGAGTCTCCGCCCGCGCGGCTGCCGGCCTTCCAGCCTTCCATCCGGCAAAGCACCCGCTCCACATTGCCATCCACTACGGCTACCCGCTCGCCGTAGGCGATGCTGGCCACGGCCGCCGCCGTATAAGCTCCGATGCCCGGCAACAGGCGCAACTCCGCCGCCGTCCGCGGCATGTTGCCCTGGTAGTGATCGGCGACAAACTGCGCCGCCTTGTGCAGCATGCGCGCCCGCCGGTAGTAGCCCAGCCCGCTCCACGCCGCCAGCACCTCCTGCTCCGGCGCATGCGCCAGCGAAAGCAGCGTAGGAAACCTCGCCATAAAAGCCTGGTAGCGCTCCACCACCGCCGCCACGCGAGTCTGTTGCAGCATGATCTCCGCAACCCAGATGGCATAGGGGTCCCGGCTGCGCCGCCAGGGAAGGTCGCGCCGGTTGCGCTTGTACCACTTCAGCAGCCGTCGCCGCACCCGGACGATCTTCCCCGCGTCCTGATTCGCGTTCTGGTTCTGCTTGCCCATGCGCCCAGCTTAACATCCGCTGTAATTGACCGGGCCGGAGCTGCATCCCTACAATCAATCTGCATTCTTCTTTCAACCCGCATGACCCTCTCCGCGCTCATTATCGACGACGAACAACTGGCTCGCGAGGAGCTTTCCTTCTTGCTTGCCGAGGTAGGCGGTGTGGACGTGGTGGCTCAGGGAGCCAATGGCATCGAGGCCGTGGAGCTGATCGAGGAGCACCACCCCGACATGGTCTTTCTCGACGTGCAGATGCCGGGGCTGGACGGTTTTGCGGTGATTCAGAAGCTCATTGAGCGCAGGTCGAAGGCGGGCGCGGTAACCGAGCCGCTGCCGCAGATCGTCTTTGCCACCGCCTATGACCAGTACGCGGTGCGCGCCTTCGACGTAAACGCGGTGGATTACCTGCTGAAGCCCTTCGACCGCAAGCGAGTCGAGCAGGCCGTGGAGCGGGTGAGGGGCAGATTGGCCGGAAGCTCGCCGGGCTCACTGCCGGAGTCGCAAATTGAGTCTCTTCTCCGTCTCCTCAAACATCCGCAAACCACCAGCCGCACTCCTCAACCCGCCAAGCTCATCATCCAAGCGCAGAGCCGCCTTCTGCTCATCGACCAATCAGAGATTTGCTTCGCGGCCATCGATGACGGCGTGATTCGCGTGGTGACGCAGAGCTTCGAAGGCAGTTCCAAGTGCCGCACGCTCGAAGAGCTTCTCGACCAGCTCGACCCGGGCCTCTTCTGGCGCGCCCATCGCGGCTTTGTGGTTAACATCAACCACATCCGCGAAGTTGTCCCGTGGTTCAAGTCCAGCTACCAGTTGCGCATGAACGACAAAAAGCAGACCGAGATTCCCGTCAGCCGCGCGCAGACCAAGCGGCTCAGGGAGCTGTTTAATTTGTAGAGGTTTTCTATAGTGTTCCCAACCTAGTCGTAACGCTCAAACACAATCTGCTTCTTGTGCCAGCCAAAAGCGCTCAGACGCTCGCGCACGCCGGAAACCATCTCGTTCAGTCCACAGATGTAGGCGTAGATATCGAAGTTCAGCTCCGAGGCTAGCAGCGCGGGATCAGGCGGAGGCGCGGGCAGCGCCTGGCCTAAACGCGCGGCGCGCTCCTCGACGATGTGGGCCACGTGCTCCTGGACGTAGCCGCGCAACCCGGTCCAGCTCTTCTCGGCGCGGCTCAGCGTGGGCAGGTAGTGGAAGTTGGGCATGCGGGCGGCCAACGCCTCAAACTCGGACCGGTAGTAAATGTCGCTCTCGTAGCGCGTGCCGTAGACCAGCCAGATCTGCTTGCCGTTGCTCCTGTCGGGCCCGTTCTCCGGAAACACACTCTGCAAATAGCCGCGCATGGGCGCGATGCCCGTGCCGGTGGCCACCAAAATCGAATCGGTGATGGGCTCATGGAGAATGAAGTGGCCATGCGGACCGTGAATCTGGATGGTCGCGCCAATCGGCAGATCGGGCAGGTCGGCCAGGTGATTGGAAAAGAATCCCTCCTCTACGCGATTGACGCACAACTCAAATTTGTTGCCGTTAGCCGCCGAGGCTATTGAGTAGGCGCGGGTCTGCAGCTTGCCTTTGGAGTCCAGCGCCACGGCGGAGACAAACTGGCCCGCGGCAAAGGGGAAGCTCTCTACGTCATCGAGGACAAAGTCGAAGTGATAGCACTGGGCAACTTCAGAGATGCACTCCTTGCGTTCAAGACGTGCGGTAAGCAGTTCACGTGCCATGGAAGTTCTTTCTCGCGGAAGAGATGCCCGCACTTGCGGGCTCATCTCTTTGATGCAACGGGCAGGAAAAAGTAGCAAGCCCGGCGAGGCGAAGATCAATGCCGTGAGGACGATATAGGCGGCCACTGCCTTGAGGTGTGCAGGAGCCTGAGAATCTGCACCGCGTCTTCGTGAATTCTGTAGATGAGAAAGTAATGGCGATGCGCCAGCAACTCCCGCGTGCCGGATATGCGTCCCGGGCGGCCAAGTTCGGGAAACTTGGTCAGAGTTGCGGCGTTTTCAGCGAAGATCAGGTCCATCTTACGGGCAGCGCGCACACTGTCCACCTCAATAAACTCGAAGATTTCACGCCGGTCCGCTATTGCTGGCCGAGTCCAAACCAGATTCATCACTTAGTCCGGCGCAGATTACTTGGCGATCCTGCGCGGAGAGCCGCAAACTCCGCCTCTACTTCCTCGGCGGGAATCACCTCGCCGGCGTCTGCCGCATCAATGCCGATCTGAACCTGGCGGCGAAACCACTGCTCATATTCGGCGTCGGTGCGCTGAAGCTCAATGTAATCTTGCATGAACTCGCGCAGCAGGTCTCCGTCGGTGCGATTCCGTTCCTGGGCCGCCCGCGCGAAGGCCGTCTTCAGTTCGGGATCCACCTGGATGGTAATTGTCGCTTCGGCCATCTTCGCCTCCATCGGGAAAGCATTTTCTTCAGCGTACCACGAAGTGTGGTTGCGCGGCATCGGGCAACCGCATGCGCATCCTCCTATAATGGACGGGAAGCAGCGCGAGAGCCCGGAGGGCTTTTGGCTGCGAACGCATGGTTTTTTCGAGGATTGTATGGCCGCACTGATGGAAGCAATCACCGTCAAGCGCAAGATGTACTTCGAGTTTGAGAACACTCCGTACTATTGCATGGAGGCCGAGGTTTCCACGCCCACGGCGCGCGGCGGCCAGACGCTCGTTCGCCTCAAGATGCGCAACCTGCTCACCCAAGCGGTCTTCGACAAGACCTTCAAGGCCGGCGACAAGTTCAAGGAGCCGGACCTGGAGTTGGTCCAGGCGTCGTACCTCTACTCGGACGGCGAGGGTTCGCACTTTCTCGATCAGGAGACCTTTGAGACGCTGACGCTCTCCGCCGAGATGGTCGACAACGCGCTCGACTTTCTGGTCGAGGGCGCCATCATTCAACTGCACAAGTTCAACGGCAATCCCATCGGCTTGCAGTTGCCGGAGAAGGTCGAGCTGGAGGTGGAGTACACCGAACCCGGCGCGCGCGGCGACACCAGCGGCAACGTCACCAAGCTCGCACGCCTCCAGACCGGCCTGGAGATCAAGGCACCGCTCTACATTCAGGTTGGCGAAAAGGTAAAAGTTTACACCGAGACGCGGGAGTTCGCGGGAAGGGCGTAAAGGCAAGGAATAGGGAACAAGGATCAGGGAGCAGCCGGTTCCGGCCAACCGGTCAGGCTACATAGGATTCATGTTTCTCAACCTTCGCTAGAAAAAAGCGAAGGATGGGACACCCATGAGTTGTGGATAATTCATGGGTGGGCTACCCAGAGTTCATGGCCAGACCAGACCTGGCCGCCCGTCAACAATGTCCCTCTATACAATTTCTGTGCAAGTGCTCGGCTGCCTGAAACATTTCCAACCACACCCCATGCGTGACTTCTGGGGGCAGCAGAAAACTCGTGCCATAGGATCCTTTGTAGGTTTCCAGCTTTCTTCCCATGCCGGACTCAGCCAATTGGCGGGCCTTGCCTAGATCGGCCACTTCGATACTGAGGCCGACGATGTCTTCGTCATGATCGGATAGAAATTTTGTAAGCAGACCGTTCTTATCGCTAGACTCCAGAAGCAATAACACTCCCTGACCAGCCTTCACTTCCCGTCCGTGGGCACTGAGGAACTTCACCTCGCGGGATTCACCGGCTTCGAATCCAGCATCGTGAAGCGTGCGTAGCTGTGCCTCCGTGTCGTGCACGGCAAACCACACCGCGTGGATGCCCATAGCCGTGTTGGGATGATCCATCAGCCCTGCAGCACGTCTCTTTTCCCGCCGTTCGGCGGAAACTTGTTCGATCCAGAAAATGGGTATGCTGAATCCCTTCTTGCCGGCCGCCGGCTTGTCAGCGGTGCTCACGGTGTACCACATCGGGGGGGGCAATGTGGTCTCACCCTCCTTCATGATGCTGCCGGGGTCGGGACCATCCACATCGAAATTGCGAGCTTTCAGGTAGTCCGCCGCTGCTTTAGCAGACGATACGTTGATGCCAAGGAATACCGGGCCTTCGTGCTTCTTCACAAAATCGGCGATATAACCAACAGGCGTGCTTCCGCTGACTGAAAGCAGTTCGAGATAACTGTTATTTTGGAGACTTACGATGGAATTGGAAATACCATCGGGGAAGTGTCCACCCTTGCCGACTTTAAAACCAAGCTGTTCGTAATCGTGTTGGGCTTGGGTGAGGTCACGTACTCCAACCCCGACGTGATCGACGCCCCACCCTTGCCCGAGAAGAGTCGGGGCAGACGCAGATGTGGTCTGAGCAGAAAGTGGCAAGGTCACTAGAACCAGCAATACCGCAAGATGAACGTGAGTCCCCATATGCCCTCCGTTTGGTGATGTGAGATCTATGCGAACACGAACCGTCTTACAATTTGACCTTCAAAGCGGTGGGTTCCTCATCCATTTCACGTCCTTTGTGAAAAGGGTGGAACACCTTGGAGTCTGTAAATCACTATCCTCACGAGCAACCATCCCTATACCAGTTCAATCGAAACCCTTCGCCCGACCATTGCCGCCGCGCGCTGCAAACTCTTGAGCGTAATATCGTTCTTCGGATCGAGAAGCCGGTCCACCTGCGTGCGGCTGGTCTTGAGCAGCGTGGCCATCCTGTTCTTGGAAATTTTCTGCTTTTTCATCGCCTCGGCCAACTGCCAGGCAACAACCTCCTTAACCGCCTCGGCCTGCGCCTCCTCGAAGATTCCCTCCTGTTTGAGAAAATCGTCGATGCTCGACCCCATATGCTTTTTGCTCATCGCCATCCTGTACCTTATTTAGTACAACTGTACCTTAAAATGTACAATGCCGCAAGGACCCGGATTTTTGTAACTGTGAAAATGTACTACTGCTTGGCGCCCGCTTTACCCGACCGCTTCAGTGCCTGCCAATCCTTTTCCGTCTGGTTAGCGTAGGCTACGCCGAACTTTGCCAGCGCCTCGGCGAAGCCGTCACCGGAGCCGATGTAGCCAGTCAATATCTGCGGGTCGCCGGAGCGGGCGTGGCCGCGGGCCAGCAGCTCGCCGCAGACCTCGCCATAAGCCTCCAGGCCGTCACCCTCCAGGTCCTCTAATTCGATGGACCCCTTGTGGTCGTTGAGTTGGCGCACCAGGTAGTCGCGCTCGGCGATGTGCGTCCAGCCGAGGAATGGGTCGGACTGCACCTGCATCGCCTTCTGCCCCTCAGCTACGCGCTGGCCATTGTGGTGATGATGCTCTGCGTCGGGCAGATAGGGCGTGTAAGCGGAGGCCGGCTCCTCCTTGATCTGCAAAAACAGCGGATCCTTCGGCCCGTTGCCCTCGAAGTAGATGCAGTAGTCGCGCAACCCCACCGAGCCGGTGCCGACCACCTTGAAGGCCACGTCCATCGGGCGATAGAGAGACAGCAGATGTTGCCTCTGCGGCTCCAGCATTTCGCGATAAGGGCCGAGCGCCGCCAGCACCGCCACGGCCGGCCGCCCGGTGATGCGAGTCAGCATGGGCGGTGACTCAATAAAGTGCCGGGTCGCGCCGGGTTTTACGGATGCAGGCACCGTCAACTTCTCCAGCGTATGCAGTGGCGTGGACCGCTCTGCTTTCATCAGCGCATCGTGTACCGGCGCTACCTCATTCATGCGATGAACCTGGAAATGCGCCACTTCGAGCAAGGGCATCCGCGTAAAGGCGCGCATCTGGGCAGCGTAGCGGGCAACGAATTTTTCCACGGCCTGGCGCGACGATGCATCTTTGTGTCCGGATTCGCGACCGGCCAGCACCAGCGATGCGGCCATGCGCTTCAAGTCCCACTCGAAGGGGCCGCGGATGGTCTCGTCAAAGTCGTTGATGTCGAAGGTGAGCCGCCCGTCAGGCGCTGCAAAGGCGCCCAGGTTGCGCACGTGTGCGTCGCCGCAAAGTTGGGCTGCAATTCCGGTCGAGGGCAGCACGGACAGGTCGGCGGCCATCACCGGCACCGCGCCGCGGAAGTAGCCGAAGGGCGACGCTGCCATCAGCTTGTACTTAAGCTGGATGAGCGCGGGGACGCGGCCGTGCATCGAGCGGGTGACAAGCTCAAGGGCGGAGGCCTGCCGCGCCTTGGGTTTCAGTTCGTTATGTTGCTGGCGGCCAACCTGCTTGCGCCGCGCCTGGCCCAGTGAGCGCCGTTCCTGTGGAGTTGTCCAGTGCATGTCCCGGAAGATACACCGTTGGGCCGTGATGTGCAACCTTCTATCCCTGTTGATTTACACTGCCCCTTGGAAGCTCCGCATCTCTGAGCGCGCAACCTGCCGGGCGATGCCGGCTTCATTTCCGGAGGAAATCCCTTGACGCGTACAGCCACCGTTCTGATTGCTGCCGTAACCGCTCTATCACTTTCAACCTTTCCGCTGGCCGCTCAAACGCCCGCTACTGAAGCGCCTGCGAAGCCTCTTACCGTGGAAGCGATCTACGGGCATGGGCCGCTGATTGGAACGCAGCCGGAGGGGCTGGCCTGGTCGCCAGATGGCAAGCACTTGACCTTTATGCAGGTGGGCGAACTGTCGGAGATAGAGCCCGGCTCGGACGAGGCGTATGTGATAGTGAATCGCGACACGCTGGCTTCGTTTAGCGCAACTGACGCGTCGGAGACGGACCGCGACCATCGCGAGCGCTACAAGATGGCCAGCTATCTTTGGGCACCGGACTCTGCTCATCTGCTCTTCGACATGGATGGACGCCTTTGGCTCTATGACCTGCACACCCGTGTGAGCGTTGAGGTGGGTTCGTCGGGCGCTGCTTCGGGCGACGATCCCAGGTTTTCCCCGGATGGCGAATCAGTCTCGTTCATCCGCGAGCATGGGTTGGCGGTGGTGCGGCTGAAGGAGCCGAGAACGCCGATGACTATAGTGGCTCCCGCGCCCAACAAGACGACCCTCAACGGCGAGGTCGATTGGGTCTACGAAGAAGAGCTGGATGTGCGCAGCAACTATTTCTGGTCGCCGGATTCGAAGCGGCTTGCCTATCTGGAGATAAACGAGGCCGCTGTGCCGGAGTATCCGATTACTGACTGGATTCCAACGCACGCAACGGTGGACGTGCAGCGCTATCCGCAGCCGGGCGACCCCAACCCGGCAGTGCGCGTCGGCGTGGTCAGCGCACAAGGCGGCAAGACGGTGTGGGTCAGCCTGCCGATTCGCGCCTGGCAGGATTACATTCCGCGTTTTGGCTGGGTGGACGCGAAGACTTTGTGGATTGAGACGCTGACGCGCGACCAGCGGCATCAAGATCTCTATTTTGCCGATGCTGAGACGGGCCAGGCGCACGCAGTGCTGCAACTGACTGACGACAAATTTATCAACGACAAATATGACGTTTGGGTGGGCAGCGGAAGCATCGTGCTGACAAACTGGGCCGACGGACACAATCATCTGTATCTCTACAGCTATGATCAGGCCGATCCGGCTCATGCCACAGCCAAACTGGAGCGGCAACTGACGCAAGGCGACTTCGAGGTGGGTGAGGTCTACCGCGTAGATCTGGCGGGCAAGCTGATTGACTACGCCTCGAACGAGGGAAGCCAACTTGATCAGCAATTATGGGAGGTCAACTTCGAAGGCGAGCGGAAGCAGTTGAGCACAGGCGCGGGCACTCATATTGGCAACTTTGCGCCGATGGGCAGCGCGTATGTCGACAAGCAATCATCGCGCATGGAACCGCCGACGATTCGAGTCTGTGCGGAAGCCGGCAAGTGCAAACCCCTTTGGGCAACGCGCGCGCTGGAGCCTTATCACCTGCGCGCACCGGAGCCGTTGGAGGTGAAGGCCCACGACGGAACAACGCTCTACGCCACGCTGCTGCTGCCCGAGGGAGAGAAGAAAATCATGCGTAGACAGAAGCGACATTCTGTCCCGCTGATTGTGAATCCCTACGGAGGATCCGGCGCGCCCACGGTGGTCAACCGCTGGGGCGACAGCCTGCTCTTCGACGAGCTGTTGGCGCAGCACGGCTTTGCGGTGCTGCACGCCGATAATCGCGGCATGGGCGGACGGGGACGCGCCTTTGCCCAGGCCGCCTGGCACAACTCCGGCGCGGTGCAGTTAGAGGATCAACTGACCGTGGTAGACGCGGTGCTTGCCCTCTATCCGCAACTGGACCCCAAGCGGCTGGGCTGGTGGGGATGGAGCTGGGGCGGAACGTTCACGCTTTACGCCATGACGCACTCCGATCGTTTCCGCGCCGGGGTTGCGGTGGCGCCGGTGACCGACTGGCGCAACTACGATTCGATTTATACCGAGCGCACCATGGGTCAGCCGTCGGAGTTTGCCGACGCCTACAAGCAATTTTCCGTGCTCAACTCGGCGGCCAATCTGAAGGGGCATCTGCTTCTGGCGCATGGAACCGGCGACGACAACGTGCACATGGAGAACTCTGTTCAGTTTGTGCAGAAGCTGATTGAGGCGGGGATTCCATACGATTTGCAGATTTATCCGCGCAAGACGCACTCCATCGCCGGACCGGATGTGCGACAGCATTTGTTCAATCGCATTCTGGCGCACTTTGAGATGTATCTGAAGCCGGCTGTTCAATGAGCGCGCTGCAATTTCTTTCGAAAGCCAATGCTATTGCACCAGCCGCCGAGGAAGTTACTTCAAGAGCGTCACTCCGAAAGCTTCCTTGCCACAGTCCAAATCGCAAAGCAAAAAATTGAGTTGTCCAAGATAGGCAACAGGCTTGCCGTCCAACTTTTCCGGCTTGAATTTCCATTCGTGCAATGCCGCTTCGACTGGCTTCCGAGCGAACGAAATTCCACTGATGGTTTTCAAACAAACCACTTCGCCGGATTTGCCGACAAGTACTTCAACGACCATCGTACTGCTGAAGTCCAACTGTTTAAGCAGAGGTGAATCCCGGTCAACTTTGTGAGTAGCTCGTTCCTTCATTTCATCCGAGTTGAAGCGAACGATGTTGCCTTCTCGAGTTGTCAGCAAATTTCCAGAGAAGTCGCAAGGAAGTTTGTATGATGCCTGACCTTGAGCAACTGAAGCGAATAACAGCACTGCGCACAATGAGAAAATAAGTCTCATATCTAAGTTAGACACCGAAACGTGCGAGAGTGGGTATCGTGTTCTTCGCAACACCCTTACACCGTGTGGCGGTTGAAGATGTCGTCTTTGTCGCGCGGAGGAGCAGTCATGCACTCCAGGCAGCAGACGACGAACAAGGCCACGCCCACCGTGACCAGGAAGGCAACTGCGTTTTCATAGACCGTAAACCAGTGCGCCAGGTTTTCCATCGTCAGTCACCAAATACAACATACTTCAGGAGCTGTGCCGCTGTATGGACCCAACGGCTCACCTATTATGACGCATTTTTGGGGTCGGAGTTCAGGCGCGTCCAATGCCTTATCGGCAATTATTTTCGATTTCCACTTGCTTTTAGGGGAATAAAAGGCGAAGATTAAGACTCCATGGAACTGCCTCCCAATTCCGCACTGGACCCCGATCCCTCTAATCCAGAGGAATGGCCCGAGGAGCTTCAGCACCTGAAGCCGGAGGCAGCGCGCGCTCCTGAGAAACCCGAAGACCGCCCCGCGAACGGCCAGTTGCTCAATTGGCTGTTCGTCGATATGAACTCCTATTTTGCCTCGGTGGAGCAGGAAACCAGACCCGAGCTGCGCGGTAAGCCGGTGGCCATTGTGCCCATGATGGCCGATACAACCTGTTGTCTTGCAGCCAGTTACGAGGCAAAAGCCTTTGGCGTCAAAACCGGCACCATCGTCGCAGACGCCAAGCGGATGTGCCCAGAACTGGTGTTGGTGGAGGCGCGACACCAGATTTATGTCGAGTACCATCACCGCATTGTCGAGGCCGTGGAGAGCTGCCTGCCGGTGACGGCGGTGCTTTCGGTGGACGAGATGGCCTGCCGTCTGATGGGCCGGGAACGGCCGCTGCTGGCGGCCATGGAGCTGGGCCGGAAGGTGAAGCGGCGCATCCTGGAGCGGGCCGGCTCTATGATGCGCTGTTCGGTGGGACTGGCCACCAACCGCTACCTGGCCAAGGTAGCCAGCGACATGGAAAAGCCCGACGGCCTGGTTGCGCTTCCACTCGACATTCTGCCTGAAGCCTTGCGCCAGCTCAAGCTGCGCGACCTGCCGGGGATTGGCTCGCGCATGGAGAAGCGGCTCAACCAGCAGGGCATCCGCACCATGGATCAACTGCTGGCGCTCGACTGCGACCAGGCTGGCAATGTTTGGGGATCGGTGCTAGGCGAGCGGCTGGGCCACTGGCTCCGGGGCGAAGACTTCGACATGGACGAAGCCGAGCATCTGAAGTCGATGAGCCATCAGCACGTGCTTGCACCCGATATGCGCACGCCGGAGAAGGCCTGGGCGGTGGCGCACAAGCTGCTGCACAAGGTTGCCATGCGCCTGCGAGCCAACGGCCTGTGGACCAGCAGCATCGGGCTGGTCATCGGCTTTGCCGTGCCGCGCAGCGAAAACCAGCCGGTGAGTCGCTTCGGCATGCCCACGCGAGGATGGAAGGGCGAGATCCGCCTGACCGAATGCCAGGATAACCTGACGCTCATCGCGGCGCTATCTCGTCTATGGGAATCCCGCCCGTCCGGCCAGGACTTTGATCGCCCGTACTTCATCGGCGTGCATCTCAACGGCCTGGTGCCCGACCATCTGCACTCGCTCAACCTCTTCGACAATTCAGAGAAAGAACAGAATCGGACGCGCCTGCTGGCTGTCATGGACGCGCTCAACTCGAAGTACGGCCTCAGCACGCTGGCCCCCGCCACCATGCTCACCGCTTTCCGAGCCGCGCCCACGCGCATCGCCTTCCACACCATTCCGGAGATGTTTTAGGGCGTGCGTACTGCTGTACCCGTTGACTTAAAGCTATAAATTTTAGGCGAGTCATGCCGGGCAGCATATTCACAACCAGCGGCGAAGTCGCTCCCCCTGCCCGTGCTGGAGGCTGACTCGAGCCATGTTGTTCATCGAATCTGCTGCATCGGATGTGATTGATTGGAATCACATAGAAAGGGGGATAAAGGATGTTTCGATCCGGTCTTTTATTAAGATTGGCGAACTCGGTTGTTTTAGCGTTGGCGAGCCTTTGTCTCGTTTTCGCGCCCCTGCTGCGAGCCCAGGATACAACCGCCATTCACGATCCGGCAGAGTCCAACGCCTATAAATATGCTTCGACACAGAGCGATCCCAAGACCAAAGCCGCGGCTCTGGAGAGCTTTTTGCTGGCTTATCCGCAGAGCGCCGTTAAGAGCGCCGCTCTCGATTCATTGATAGACATTTACTATGATTTGGAAGAATCTGACAATACGCTTAGCGCGGCCCTCCGCCTGCTTGAGTTGAATCCCGATCACATGAAAGCTATTTTTGTTTCGGTTTCCATCCTCAAGAATCAATGCGTCAAGACCGTTGATGCACAGAGCTGTGACAAGGCCGCGGCACTCGCCCAGAAGGGGCTTCTTGTTCCCCGGCAGGCGCCTTATACCGATGAAGAATGGAAGAGGATTACCGATGCGGCTTATCCGCTGTTCCATTCGGCCATCGATTTGAAGGCTGATCATTCCGAATCTCGCACCGGATTGATGCGCACTCCATTCGATCATTCCGATAGCGCACTGTCTTCCGGCGATCACTTCGGCTTTCAGGTTCGGCCTGTCATTCAGAACGACATGGCGCGCCTCGCGCTCACCAGAGAGCAGGGCATCTTCGTGGTGAGCGTTGAAAAAGGCAGCACGGCCGATATCACGGGCATTCTCGCTGGTGACGTGATTCTCCAGGTGAACGGCGCGGATGTAGGCGACATGCAGCATTTTTCACAACAGATTCACGGCAGTGCGGTCACGACTTTTCTTGTGCAGCGCAAGGGCAAGAAGCTGCTGCTGACCGTGCCGCAAAGCATGTAGGCCATCCTGCAACTCAGACTAACCACCAAGGCCGGAGTCACGCGCCCCGGCTTTTTTATGCACTGCTGCAACTTTTTTCCCTTGATAACGTACTCTCTGCATCCCCGTCTCCGCTTTTTGGCGGATAAGAGAGTAGAAGCGAAACCCATGGCCCGCGACTGGCAACCGGATTTTGAACAACTCGTGGACGAGCATCAGTCGATGGTCTTTTCGCTCGCCCTGCGCATGACCGGCGACCGCGGTCTGGCTGAGGAGATTGCTCAGGATGTCTTTCTAGAGCTCGACAGGCACCTGGGCAAGATTGAATCCGCCGCACACGCCTGCTTCTGGCTGCGCCGCGTGGCCATGAGCCGCTCGGCGGATGCGCTGCGGCGGCGCAAGGTGCGGCAGATGGACCTGTGGGTCGAGATAAAAGAGCATCACGGCCTTCAGCTTGAGCCCAGAACGTCTCCGTTGGGTGGGCGCCTGGAAGGCCTGCTGGCGACGCTTCCCGAGCCGCAGCGCGCGGCGCTGGTTCTCCGCTACCAGGAGGACATGACGCCGGAGGAGATTGCGGCCTCTCTGGACGCGCCCGTGGCTACTGTCAAGAGCAATCTGCAAAGGGGCTTGAAGCTGCTCCGGGCCAAAGCCGCGATCCATTTGAAAGAGTACGTTCGCGAAAAGGAGTACGCGCGTGGAGTTTGAGCCAATGGACGATTTTGAACAGGAGCTGCGTCAGGCCTTCGCGCGGCAGCCTGCGCCACTCGGCTTGAAGCGCCGGATTATGCAGCGCCGCCGCGGAGCCGTGCAACGGCGATCCTCCCCTTTCTTTGTATGGTGGGGCATGGCGGCTTCATACGTTTCGCTTTCGCTGTGCATTCTGGCCGCGCTGGCGATCTATGGCGGCTATGAACTGCGGCAGGCGGAGGAGCAACGCAAGGGCGAAGCCGCCTGCCGGCAGGTGATGACCGCTCTGCGCATCACTAATCACGCGCTCGATCACATGAACAAGCAACTCGCGGCTCACAACCGTGCAAGCCAGGAATAAGGAGACTCTTCATGAAAAACCGCATCATTGCTTTCATCTTTACCGTCGCTGCGCTGACCGCGCCCGCATTCGCACAGACCGCGCAGTTGCCCGCGCCTTCGCCCATCGAAAAAGAACTGGCTGCGCGCGCCTCCAACGTTGACGAGATCACGCTGGACAAAAACACTTTGGCCTTTGCCTCCAGGTTCATGAACGGCAAGGATAAGGACAAAACCGCTACCAAGCAACTGATTGACGGTCTGGACGGCATCTACGTCCGCGATTATGAGTTCGACAAGGAAGGGCAATTTACCACCGAGCAGATCGAACAACTGCGCGCGCACTACGTGAGCGCTGAGTGGTCGTCGATTGTGCGCGAGCGCGAACACAATGGTCGCGAAAGCACCGACGTGATGGTGAAGATAGTCAATGGCAAGACAGTCGGGATGTTCATCCTGGATGTCGAGCCGAAAGAGGTATCCATTGTGCTGATTCTGGGTCCCATCCGCTTGGAAGATCTGAATAAGCTGAAGGGTATCAGCGGACTGGACGGCGCACTGGGCGGCGTGGAGTTCAATACGAAGGCGCCTGACAAGAAGAGCGGCGACCAATGAGACGGTTATTGATTTTCTCCGTCGTATTTGCCGTCCTGCTGGTTCCGGTGGCCGTGCTGGCCACCGGGGACGGCAGCTTTGACGGCGTGGTGCGTTCCATCGAGAGCCGCTACCATGTGCATGCCACGCGCATTCCCTTCATGGGCCTTATCAGCCTGGTTGCCGGCAAATCCATGCAAGCGGCTGTGAGCAACATGCACGTGGCGGAGTTTGAGAACTTTGCCGGGCCTGTGGATGGTGACGAACTGAATCGCATGATCGAGGAGAAACTGGGCGCAGATTGGAAGCGGATGATTCGCGAGACCAGCCGTCGGGGCAACGAGCAGACACTGATCTTCGTGCATCCCGAGGGTGAGCGAATGGGCCTTTTCGTGGTCGATCTCGACGGCCATGAGCTGGATGTGGTGCAAGTCTCGGTCAATGCCGATCAGTTAAACAAGCAACTCGGGCAATACGAACATCATCAAAATGCTCATCGCCTTCCGGACCGCGATTAGTGCATCTCTTTCCACGCCATTCCGGAATTGTTCTGAGCAGTACCCTCCGTAAAATCTGCCTTTAAACAATCTGCCTGATTTTTTCATTCCAGACGGTGCTTCCTGCATTTCTGCGCGCAGACGGCTGCCTATTTCAGGTGGAAGCGATATGATTGTCTCAACCGGCAGTTCATCCTGATTTAGAGCGCCTGCGAAGGGGCTGCCCTGAGGATCAGACTGGGCAACGACTGGATATTAAAGAGATAGGTAGCATCGCTATGAGGATTTTGAGGCAGGGAACGGCACTTTGCATCGCAATCGGACTGAGCCTGTTGATGACTGCTTGCGGAGGCGTCTCTATTCCGCCACCGCCAACAAATTACACGCTGACTGTGAACTCGACGAATCCCGCCAGCGGTGTGACCATCGACTACAACAATCCGCTGAATAATGTGATCGTCCCGGGTACTACGAGTTTTACAGTAACTGAAACGGCCGGCACGACGCTTCATCTGACAGCGCCGGCAACCGTGGGCAGCAATACCTTTACCTCGTGGTCCGGATGCACCACGGCCAGCACCGTTACCTGTTCGGTGACGCTGAACACAAATATGACGGTTACGGCCAACTATGCCGTTCCGGTAACAACGCATACGCTCACCGTGAACTCCACTGACCCCGCCAGCGGCGTGGCCATCGGCGTCTCTCCTGCGGATATCAACAGCGCAACCAATGGAAACACCAGCTTTACACGAACCTATAACAACGGAACATCCGTCACGCTGACCGCCCCCGCAACATCGGGCAGCAATACCTTCTCTTCGTGGACCGGATGCACCACGGCCTCCTCCGTCACCTGCAATGTAACAATGAGCGCCGCTACCACGGTTACGGCCAACTATTTTGCCACGGCGACGGTATCGACTTCGGTATCGGTGAACCAGTCGAGCCTCGGCCCCGCCGTCACCGACCAGATCCTCGGCATGAATCTTGCCGCGTGGTACGACGTGGTGGGCAATGCGACGTCTGTCAATGACGCGTTCGCGCAGGCGGGCATCCAGGCCATTCGCTGGCCGGGTGGCTCATGGTCTGACGACTACCACTGGGGGTACCAACCTGGCAGCAGCACACTGGTCGCACCTTATATGTGCCAGACTACATCCCCTGTCACCGGTGGTTGGGCCGGCTACAGCACCTTCGGGGAGTTCGTCACCAGCATCGTGCAGGGTGGAAATTACGACCTTGCCCTCACCGCCGACTACGGCACCAACGTGGCCTGTACCGGACCCGGCGACCCCTCGGAAGCGGCCGCATGGGTGGCTGAGGCCAAGACCCTCGGCATCACGGTGAGCCATATGACGGTAGGCAACGAGGAATACGGAAGCTGGGAGACCGACCTGCACTCCACTCCGCATGATCCTACCATCTACGCCGCCGCGGTGGCGGGAGCCAACGGTTACTATGCGCTTATCAAGGCGGCCAATTCCAGCACGCTGGTTGGCGTGGATGTGGACGAGGACAATACGGCCGGCGGTTGGGATAATACCGTGCTTGCCAATGCCAAGGGATCCTACGATTTCGTGGAATATCACTACTATCCTGAGACGCCAGGCTCTGAAAGCGATTCCTTCCTGGTGAATACCGCGGCGCAGAATTTGACCATCAACATCAACACCATCAAAACGGAACTGGCGAATTGGGGAACGCCAAATACACCCATCTATGTGGGTGAGATCGGCGGGCCTTATAGCAATCCGGGCAAGCAGAGCTGGTCGATTTCCCAGGGCTTGTATGCCGGCCAGGTCTTAGGCGAAATGATGAACGATGGGGTCTCGCGCCTGACCTGGTGGATCGGCTTTGGCAATTGCAACGGCGATAACGGCAACGACAGCTCTTCGCTCTATGGCTGGCAGAACTTTGGCGCATACAACGTCTTTGCCGATGGAGCAGGCGATACGGGCGGAACCGACAATTCGCCTTGTAACTACGGCGGTCCCATCGGCACCATGTCTCCCACCGCGCGCGCCTTTCAGCTCTTCAGCAACGTGGCCGTCACCGGCGAACATGTCCTGACCACGAACGTAACCGGCGATCCGCCGGATGTGGTTGTGTATGCGGCAACCCATAGCGGCGGCACGGCGCTTGTGTTGTTCAACCGCAATGAAACCTACGCCGAACCTGTCGTGGTTACGCTTTCGGGGCAAAGCAGCTCTTCAGACGTCACCGTCATTACATACGATAAGGCCATCTACGACCAGTCGAGTTCGACTACCCCCGTCTGGGCCGCGCCCACGACCACCGATCTCGGCGCGCAGAGCCTGCCCCTCTCTCTGACTCTCACCCCATGGAGCATGAACGTCGTCCTCATCAAGTAAGAGAAGCAGTATGGCCAGCCTTCCTGCATCGACGCCATCGAACTATCGCGGCCGTCTTGCGCCCTCGCCCACCGGCTATCTGCATGTGGGCCACGCGCGCACCTTCTGGGCCGCCTTCGAGCGTGCAGTTGCCGCCGGCGGCACTCTGGTTATGCGCATGGAAGACCTGGACCCTGACCGCAGCCGTGCTGAATATGCTAAGGCCGCGCTCGATGATCTGCGCTGGATGGGAATCCGCTGGCAGGAAGGTCCAGACCATGGCGGCCCGTTCGCGCCCTACAAGCAAAGCCGCCGCCAAGCCTTTTATCTCGACGCATGGCGCAAGCTGTTGCGCGGCGGCTTTCTTTTTTCCTGCCGCTGCTCGCGAAAAGACCTCGAAGCCGCTCTTAGCGCGCCGCACGAAGACGCTCCTCAGAATAACATCGAGCCAAACAACGAAAATATGGAGCCGCTCGACGACGAGCCCATTTATCCCGGCACATGCAGGGCGGACGCGAGCAACATTGCACAGCCGTCCGATTCTTCGGCGCGCGAAATCACCGAGCCAGGCAACTTCAACTGGCGCTTTCGCGTGCCCGACGGCGAAGCAATTGAATTTGAAGATTTAAATCTCGGTCCGCAGCGCTTCATCGCCGGCCGCGACTTCGGAGATTTTGTCGTCTGGCGGCGCGACGGCGTTCCAAGTTACCAGCTTGCTTGTGTCGCCGACGATGCGGCCATGAAAATTACTGAAGTTGTGCGCGGCGAGGACCTGCTCAAGTCCACCGCGCGGCAAATCCTGCTCTACCGCGCCCTGTCGCTAGAAACTCCCGCCTGGTTCCATTGCCGCCTGGTCACGGACAGCCAGGGCCGCCGCCTGGCCAAGCGCCACGACGCGCTGAGTCTGCGCACGCTACGTCAGCGTGGTCTTACGCCGGAGCAGATTCTGTTTGGTAAGTTGCCGGTGGAGGTGTGACGGAATCGATCACACCTCCAGAGAGAATTCTGTCAACGTTAGCGAGCCTTGCCGCTGCGAAAAAACCGGGAACGCACCTTACTCATGCCGGATGAAAGTGCCGCTCTGCAACTCGCTCATTGCCTGCCGAAGTTCATCGTCGGTGTTCATCACGATCGGCCCGTACCACGCCACCGGCTCCTCCAGTGGCTTGCCTGAAACCAGCAGAAAACGGATGCCCTCGGGACCGGCCTGCACAACAATCTCGTCGCCGCGATCAAACAAAACCAGCGAATGGTTTTTAGTGTCGTACACCGCTTGTGCGTTCGGGTCCACGGCCGACTCCGTCAGCACCGCTTGCGGTTCCGAAGCGCCGCGGAACGTCCCCGCGCCGGCAAAGACATAAGCGAAGGCATTGCGCGTAGTTTCCACTTTGATGCGTTTCTGCCTGCCCGGTGGTACAGAGATGTCCACATAGCGCGGATCAGCAGCAACTCCCTCGACTGGCCCCTTCCTGCCCCAGAACTCCCCGCAGATTACCCGCGCCATAGCCCCGTCGTCCTCCGTAACCTCTGGAATTGCGCTCGACGGAATGTCCTGGTAGCGCGGGGCAGTCATCTTCAGCGCCGCGGGCAGGTTGGCCCACAGTTGAAATCCGTGCATGCGGCCTTGGCTGTCTCCTTTGGGCATCTCCTGGTGTAGAATGCCGCTGCCCGCAGTCATCCACTGCACGTCACCGGCGGTCATCCGCCCCTTGTTGCCCAGGCTGTCACCGTGAGCCACCTCGCCGGCCAGCACATATGTAATAGTTTCAATTCCTCGGTGGGGATGCCAGGGGAACCCGGCCACATAATCCGCCGGATTGTCGCTGCGGAAGTCATCCAGTAACAAAAAGGGATCGAACTCTGCGGTTTTTCCAAATCCGAAGGCGCGCTGCAAGCGCACTCCCGCGCCCTCGATAGTGGGTTTGGTTTCGAAAATCTGCTTTACGGGACGAAGCGACATGGGGAAGCTCCTCTGCCTTACAGAGGATTGGATGCGCAACTCCCGTCTTCGTCGCAATCAGAACGGTTCCGGCTTGGGCCCGCCTCCGCACAGCTCCACGGCATGAACCAGGGCCTTGGCCACGCGGTCGGCCATCTCCTGTTCGTAGAAGCGGATGGGGTGGTCAACCCCTTTTGACATCATGATGTCCAGGACAATGATCTCCGGGACATCCTTGACTGTCTTGGTGGTCTCTCCTTGGCGCACCAAGTACATCTGCCAGTCCTGCTCATCGAGCAGAACGGTGATGCTTTGCACGTCACGCAGATTGATAAACACATTCTCGTCGTGTTCCCTGACGTTGTTATTGATAACCAGACGATGGTAGCTGAGCGTGCAGGCGCCCGGATTGGCGGCTACGTTGCTGAAGGTGACGGAAAATTTCTGCACCCAATCTGTGTTGTTGGCCGAGTCATGAACGTAGCCGGCAAAGTTTACCATGCCTATTTCGCTGAGCTTGTCCTGGATAAACTTCATGGTGACGTCCAGCGACGGGCCAGCTGGCTTGTCGGGAGCCGGTTGGGGCGGAGGCGGAACACTCTGTTGCGCCAGCGCTGTCGTTGCAGCCAGGACTATGGTCAGAAATACAGCAATAATTCGCATACAATTCTCCTGTTTAGCAGCAAAATAATGTCGCCGGCATGTTCGAGAGGGCGGCAAGCCTCTGCCTACCCGCGCCAGGCAGTCAGCTTATCTCATCCGGCTTCCATATAAATCGTTTGCGTGGAATTTTACTCGCCCGCCCCGCCTACTGTCACGGTGTGGAGATTCGGGCGTGTTTCGCAAATGCGCTGCCGGAAGCTGAAGGCTTATCCTCAAGAAGGAACCTCATGTCCGACTTTGCCTAAACCGTCAAGCAGCAGGCCGACATCGTCAAGATCGTCGAGGGCTACATCCGCCTGCGCGCTGTGGGGGCGTGTTTTTTCCGGGAGGGCCTTTTGGTCCTCCTTGCGTTTTTGATTCACTCTCGCGATAATGAACCGCAGCAACTCATTGTCACTTTGAAGAAAGCTGGTGCAATGTGCCCATTCCAGTTTTGAAACCTACGGTCGCTCGCAGCGAGACATTTGCGGGCGTAACCTATCACATCGAAGGCGAATTGGTTCCTGCGCTACACATTGAGTTGAGCAGCGTTCCGGTGTACTTCGAGCACTACATCCTTCTCTGGAAGGATCTCAATGTGCAAATCGGCATCCGGCCCCTGAGCGGCGGACTCAAGCGCATGCTCGCCGGGATGCCCGTTTTCCTGACCGAAGCCAGTGGGCCAGGGCAGATATGTTTCAGCCGGGACGGCGCGGGCCACATTTTTGGGATTCATCTAAACCGCGACGAACGCGTCGATATGCGGGAACATCAGTTTCTGGCCGCTACTGGAAACGTCGAATACGGATTCTCCCGGGTGAAGGGCGTATCCAATATGCTGCTGGGCGGTACCGGCTTCTTTATCGACCACTTCACCGCGCAATACGGCGAGGGCATCGTGTGGGTGCACGGTTATGGGAATGTCTTCGAGGTAACTCTTGCCGCCGGCGAGCAGATCGATATCGAACCTGGCGGATGGATCTACAAGGATCCATCGGTCAGAATGGAGACTCAGTTCCAGAAATTCTCGACCGGATTATTCGCCAGCGCTTGCAGTTTCGTGTGGAACCGGTTTACCGGCCCAGGACGCGTTGGAATTCAGTCCATGTACGTCCATATGCCGACGGAGGAATAAGATACAACATTCCTGGCTCCCGCGGCAGGCGTCTGAGGCTGTAAGGATGCCTATCGCTCGTCGTGTGCCCTATCCTCTATACAGACCCCGTGTCCGACTTCGCCCAAACCGTCAAGCAGCAGGCCGACATCGTCAAGATCGTCGAGGGCTACATCCGCCTGCGCAAATCCGGCGCGCAGAACTACCAGGGCCTTTGCCCCTTCCACAAGGAAAAAACACCGTCCTTTTCCGTCCATGCCGTCCGCCAGTTCTACCACTGTTTCGGTTGCCAGGCCTCGGGCGACGTCTTTTCATTCGTTTCCAAAATCGAGAACGTCCCCTTCCCCGAAGCAGTCCGCATCGTCGCGGGCAAGTGCGGAATTCCCCTGCCCAAGCGGGAGTTCTCCACCCCGGAGCAGGCTGCCGAAGCACGTCAAAGAGCCAAGCTCCTGGAGCTGCACGAAACGGCTACCGCATGGTTTGAAGAGCAGTTGCGTTCGCCGGAAGGAGTCATAGCGCGTGAATACCTGGCTGGCCGCGGTCTGACGCCGGAGGGCATCAAGACCTTTCGCATCGGCTACGCGCCTGACAGCTTCAACGCGATGCGCGACCGCCTGAGCGGCATGGCCGACAACGAAACCCTCCGTGCCAGCGGCCTTTTCGCCTGGAAGGAACAAGGCGACGGCTCTCAAGGTCCAATCTACGACCGCTTCCGCAAGCGCGTCATGTTTCCCATCTGCAATGAGAGCGGCCGCGTGATCGCCTTCACCGCGCGCACGCTCGAAACCGGCGACAAGGCCGGGGCCCCCAGCGATGGGTCTTCATCGCTGGGGTGGAAGGCCGGCGCCAAGTACATCAACTCGCCGGAGACGCCGCTATACTCCAAAAGCCTCGTCCTATTCAACCTGGACAAGGCGCGCAGTGCGATTCGCCAGCTTGAGTTCGCCCTGCTGGTCGAGGGCCAGATGGACTGCATCTCCGTCTACCTGGGCGGCATTCAGAACGTTATCGCCACCAGCGGCACAGCCTTTACCGAGCAGCAGGTTGCAATTCTCAAGCGGCACACCTCTCAAGTCGTCGTCAACTTCGATCCCGATGCCGCTGGCTCCAACGCCGCTGAAAAGTCCATCGCCTTGCTCACCGAGGAGGGCTTCAATATCAAGATCGTCACCCTCGACGGCGGCCTCGATCCTGACCGCTATATTCGCGAACGCGGCGTGGATGCTTACACGCAGGCGGTGCGTGGCGCGCGCCGCCAGGCCGATTACCTTATCGAGCGGGCGCGTACTGCGTTTCCCGGCGCCAGCCCCGACCAGAAGATCAAGGCGATGAACTTCCTGCTGCCTTACATCCGGCGCATGCCCGAAAAAATCGCCCGCGACCAGTTTGCCGCCGACGCCGCGCAAAAGTTGGGCATTGACTCGGCTCTCTTGCGCGAGGAACTGCGCCAGGCTGCGCTCCGCCGCCGCGACCACATCGAAGCCACGTCCACGAATCCAGCGAATAGACCATCGTTTCCCCCTGGCTGGGTGTCTGCGGAATCGGGAAGCGATCGGGAAAAGGCCCGGACGCTATCCGTTCATGCCGTAGCGGCGTTACATGAAGGGATGCGTAATGATCCTGGCTCAGCTTCTAGTGAAATTACCCGAGTTGAGCAGGTCCTCATTAGGGCTCTGGCCATCGACGATCCGGAGTTCGAGCAATCGCGGCAGCTCGCTTGCGAGGCCCTGGCCCAGCAACCCACTTGGTTTGAGCACCTTAGCGCTTTCCACGCCCTGCAGGCGCTCAGTCTGCGTCAGGCTAAAGACCCCATGGACGCTGTCGGGAATGAGGCTCAGCGCGCCTTGCTGGCCGAAACGCTGCTGGCCGAGACTCGCCCGCCCGAGGTGAGCGAGGTCCAGAGTGCCATCCAGGAGATCCATGAGCGCGCCATCGAGCGCCGTCAGCGCGAGCTGCGCTCGCTGATTTCCGAGGCCGAGCGTCGCGGCGACCATGCCGAACTGGCCCAGTTGACCCAGCAAAAGCTCGACCTGGACCGGGCGCTGCGGCAATTGCACAACCAGAAGCCGCCGGAGCAGTAACCCCTCCCGGCCCCCGGCCCGCAATTCCTGCATCAAAATCGAGCTTTCCCGCGTCAAATCATAGAGAAACAGGAGCGGAAGACGAGCAAAATTGCTTATCTCGGCTGTCAGGCTGACCGAAATGGCTCCTCTCCGACGCCCCATTTTTGCCTTGGAATCATTGGGCTAAAGGTGGTAATCTATTGATCTCTGTGCGGATGCGCGCCCCTTTGCCCCATCCATGAGCTGCGGCTCGCGGGCGACCCAGGTGAAACCTGAAGCGCTTGTCATCCTGTTCCGAGCAAACCCTTGAATCCGCATCCTTTATGCGGGTTACCGCAGTTCGTGTCCGCATGCGCCGATTCGACTGGATTTCCTCAGGGAAATCTCTTTTCGCATGCCTTGAGACGGTCTGAATCGGAACCCGTGCACCGGCGCGCAAACGGTGCTGAATCTGCTTTGCGTAAGAGAGCGAGACTATTTTGCCCAGCGACGAAAAATTTGAGCAAGAACCGCATCCCGTACCCGATCACGAGCATGAAATCGACAACATCATCGAGGTCGGCAAGGAAAAGGGCTATCTGACCTACGGCGACGTCAACGAGATGTTGCCGGAGGAGATCGCCACTTCTCCCGATGATCTGGACGATCTGATCACCACCATCGGCACTCAGGGCATCGACCTGCTCGACGGCCCCAAATTCCACGGCGACAAGGAATTCGAGCCGGGAGAGGGCGAAGACGTTGAGCTCGACCTCACGCCGGGCACGCTGGAAAAGACCAACGATCCGGTGCGCATGTACCTGCGCGAAATGGGCACCGTCCCCCTGCTCACCCGCGAGGGCGAGGTCGAAATCGCCAAGCGCATCGAGCGCGGCCAGATGCGCGTCCTCAAAGCCATCTCCCGTTCGCCCATCGTGATTCGCGAGGTTGTGGCCCTCGGCGAGGACCTCAAGCGCGGCGTCCGCAACATCAAGGAAGTGGTCATCTTCGACGACGAGGAGCTCACCGAAGAGGTGGTGCTGGCGCGCGTCAAGGCCACCGTCGCCCGCATTGACGCCCTCGCCAAACACCAGAAGAAAATTGCCACGCTGGAGGAGAAGCAGGCAGCTTCCACCAAGACCAAAGCCTCCGCCGCGCGCCGCGCCCGCTGGACCATCGCCCGCGAAAAGGTGCTGGTTTCGCGCATCGTCCGCGAGCTCAAGTACACGCCTCTCGAGCGCAAGCGCCTGCTCGACAAGGTCAACAAAACCGTCGACACCATGCGCACCCTCGAGCGCCAGATTCGCTCTCTCGAGCAGAAGCACGAATCCAGCCGCAGCGATGAGCTCAAAAAGGAGTACCGCCGCCAGCAGAAAAACTGCAAGGCCGACCTGGAAAAAATCGAGGTTGACGCCGGCGTCCTCATCATCGAGTTGAAGCGCACCCAGCGAGAGATGATTCAGGGCGACATGGACGCCGATCAGGCCAAGCGCGAGCTGATCGAAGCCAACCTGCGCTTGGTCGTCTCCATCGCCAAAAAGTACACCAACCGCGGCCTCCAGTTCCTCGACCTCATTCAGGAGGGCAACATCGGCCTCATGAAGGCCGTCGACAAATTCGAATATCGCCGCGGCTACAAGTTCTCCACCTACGCCACATGGTGGATTCGCCAGGCCATCACCCGCGCCATCGCCGACCAGGCCCGCACCATTCGCATCCCGGTGCACATGATCGAGACCATCAACAAGCTCATCCGCACTTCTCGTCAATTGGTCCAGGAGCTCGGCCGCGAACCCTCCAGCGAAGAGATCGCCAAGCGCATGGACATCCCCGTCGCCAAGGTGCGCAAGGTGCTCAAAATCGCGCAGGAACCTATCTCGCTCGAAACTCCCATCGGCGAGGAAGAAGACTCTCACCTCGGCGACTTCATCGAGGACCGCGGCGCCGTCTCGCCCTCCGAGGCGGTCATCGGCGTCAACCTCAAGGAGTACACCTCGCAGGTTCTACGCACCCTCACCCCGCGCGAGGAGCGCGTCATCAAGATGCGCTTCGGCCTCGAAGACGGCTCCGAGCACACCCTCGAAGAGGTCGGCCAAAGCTTCCAGGTCACCCGCGAGCGCATCCGCCAAATCGAAGCCAAGGCCCTGCGCAAGCTCCGCCACCCCTCCCGCTCGCGCAAACTCAAAGCCTTCGTCGAAGGCGTCAAGGAAATGTAATCCGGCAGCAAGTCAACCGAAAAGAGCCGCAACCCTTGAGGCTGCGGCTCTTGTTATTTCTCCATGGCAGTCCGGCTGTATAAGTGAGACAGGCTATTCTTAACTATTTAACTACTAGGAACCACTCGTATCAGTCGTGATCGAAGAACTGGCTTGCACGGCCCAAAAACTGAGCAAATAATGGAATTAAAGACTTAGGAAAGAGGGAACCGGGTGCAACAAGCGGCCAATTTAATCGTGCTGATTGCAGCGAGCATAACTCTTGGTACTGCGCTTATACCGCTTTGGAAGTGGGTCTGGCGCACACATCTAGTTCGGCACTTCGACGCAAAAAAGGAGCACTACAATGAACTCATAGATGAAGCAAAGTGGTTTGAGGATCGCGCTGTGAAGCTTGATTCACTACGTAAACAGCTACTCTACGGAAAAATCTACGGGCAGGTTCCGGACCGTTTCAAACTTGCTGAGTTGGTTTCGAAGTTAGACAGGAATGATGCAGAGTGGGCGAGAAAAGTCGAAGATGTGACTCTGTTGACTGAAGCTTGCGAAAGGAAACAGGAAGAGTGTCTGAACAACGCCGCACAATGTAGAGAGTTTGCAGATGATGTGGGACGGAAAGTCCTCTTTTGGTAGATTCTAGTCATATTAGCCCATTGCGGGGCAAAATACGACAATGGATTACGGGCAAGTGCCTTTCTCAAGCAGTGCGACTCTCTAACTTAAATCGTTACCAATGCGCAAAATGCGCACAAGAACACGACGAATATGGCGGATAAGGCACGGTTCATGGTTGCCTCTTAGATTTGGTTGCTATTTTTTTACCAACCCCGTTTGAATACGAAATTTGAGACTTTCATATGCCATGACAACATCCGAGGCGAGAATCTTTTCGGTGCTGGCGGCAATGACGTTTGATGAAACATGGATAGGGCCTTCATTTCCACCTTGCATAGTGATGGAAACACTCGCCACATAATCACCATGAAACTGACCGACCACGACATCCAGTTCAATGTTTTCACCGGTTTGCGGACATGAGTCCAGAACAACATTAGACTTATCTGCCCGTAGACCATCGGTAGCCATCTGTTGAATGCGGTTTACTGCCTCTTTTGTGATGGGTGTTACTGAACCTCCAGGTTGCCCTGCCACAATGGAACCCGATTCTTCGCTGTCTACCCAAACACAAACTCCGCCCTTTGATTTTGATTGAGCGGAAGCGTCACCGACAGCAAGCATGAACATCAAAAGCATAAACAAAATGTTCTTCATATTGTGTCCTCCTATTCAGATTTAGCCATAGCAGGCACATTCCCAAAACATGAAATGCTGCACGTTGGAATGATACGCTGGGTATCCCAGGTCCGGATTTTCGGACCTGGGATACCACAAAACCTTCCCCGCTGTTAAATGCAGATAATTCCTCCCCGGCGCATTTTAGCTAATGGCTAAAAGCTAACAGCTAAAAGCTGCTTTTTTCACCTCACCCTCACCCCCAACTTCCGAAACCCGTGCCGCACCATCCTCCGCACCTCCGCCCGCCAACCAATCACCTTCAGAACCTTTGCCTCTCTTTCCTTCTCCTCTTTGCGCACCATCTCCAGCGCCGCCTCGCGCTCCTTCTCCCGTGCAGCTCTCTGTTCCGCCGCCAACTCCTCCAGCGTTCCCTGCCGTGGCGTCAGCGCGTACACCAAATCGCAATCCAATGCCTCCGCCGCCCGCCGCAGAGTTCCCAGCATGATCCTCGACTCGCTCTCCGATTTCTCCAGCCGGAAAACCTCCCACCGGCATACCCCCAGCCGCCGCGCAACCTCCTTCACCGGAATGCCCACCACCTGCCGCACCTCCCTGAGCCACCCCGTCCTCTCGCCTGCCGCTATCCGCGCCACTCGGAACGCCAGCAGCGTCTCGTCCAGCTTCTCTCGCGCCTCCTGGTGCCTGTCTGTCCGCCGGACGACTCCTGTCCTGCGGTTTAAGCCCCGCTTCACCACCTTAAACAGGTGTGTTTTCATCGCTTTCACGGTTTTGAACGGCAACTCCGCCACAAGAATCCCTCCTTTTTCTGCCTTTGTACCCAATCTTGGCAGAAACAGGTGTATTTATATGCAAACGATTTCGCCTCCAAAAAACCCTCAAAATCGCAAAAAAGTGCATCTCCAGCGTCACTTCACTCCTTCTTCGGCGCAATTCCCTCTCTCTTGCCCAAAGTGTCGCCATACCGGTATCCTTGGGGCGATTTCGTCTCCCTTGAGGAGACGCTCTGGAAATGAGGTTGCCCATGTTGAGGATGACTTGTTGCAGACTGGCGGTTCTTCTACTGGTTCTGTCTGGCGCGATGCGGTTGGCTGCTCAAGCGGCTCCCGCTACGCAACCTGCGCCGAGGCCCGCGCCCACCCCCGAACAACTCGCGATGCGCGCCGCCGCGGAGAAGGACCATCAGCGCCTGATGGACCTGCTGGGCATCAAGGAGCTGCGGCACGGAGCCGACAATGACCCCAAATCTCCCTTCATGGCCAACTACGACGAGTCCAAGGCCAACGTCTATCCCAACCTGCCCGATCCTCTGCTGCTCAAAAACGGCAAGCGCGTGACCTCGGCCAAAGTCTGGTGGACCAAGCGCCGCCTGGAGATCGTGGAAGACTTCGACCGCGAGATTCTGGGCCGCGTTCCCGCAAATGTACCTAAAGTGACCTGGGAAGTGCTCAGCACCACGCAGGAGAAGGTCGGCGACGTGCCGGTGATCACCAAGAAGCTGGCGGGCCACGTGGACAACTCTGCATATCCCAGTATCAAAGTCACCATCGAGTTGGAGCTGACCACGCCGGCCAACGCATCCGGTCCCGTTCCGGTCATCATGGAGCTCGGCTTAAGCAAGGAATTCATGGCGGCCTTCTTCAAGAACTTTCCCGGAGGAATGCCCAAGGGCTTAGGGAATGATGGACCCACCTGGCAGCAGCAGGTTCTGGCCCGCAGCTGGGGCTATGCGACGTACATACCCTACAGCGTTCAGGCCGATAGCGGCGCGGGATTGAATGAGGGCATCATCGGCCTCGTCAACAAGGGGCAGCCGCGCAAGCTCGACGACTGGGGCTCGTTGCGCGCATGGGCCTGGGGCGCCAGCCGCGTGCTGGACTACTTTGAGACCGACAAATCCGTAGATGCGAAGCAGGTAGGCCTCGAGGGTCATTCCAGATTTGGTAAAACCGCGCTGGTGGCCATGGCCTATGACCGCCGCTTCGCCATCGCCTACATCAGCTCCTCGGGCACCGGCGGCGCCAAGCTCTACCGCCACGTCTTCGGCGAGCTGACAGAAAACCTGGCGGGGTCCGGCGAGTACCACTGGATGGCCGGCAACTTCCTCAAGTACGCGGGGCCGCTCACTACTGGCGACCTGCCTGTGGACGCCCACGAACTGATTGCTCTCTGCGCGCCTCGACCTGTCTTCATAAGCGGCGGCGCCGTGAACGGGGATGGCTGGGTTGACGCCAAGGGAATGTTCATGGCCGCCGCCGCTGCCGGGCCGGTCTACCGGTTGCTGGGCAAGAAAGATCTGGGAACAACGACGTTCCCGCCCATTGAAACTCCTCTGATTGCCGGCGAGGTGGCCTTCCGGCAGCACTCCGGCGGCCACACCCCGGGACCGAACTGGCCCACCTTCCTCGACTTTGCCAGCCGGTATCTGCACAAATAATCAGATAGGCGTTGGAGTTGAACATCTCGGTATCGGGTTATTTTGCGGGTCGGGGAACCTCGTAGCGACTGGTTGCGTATCCAACGATGAGAACAAGGAGAACCGGTCATGAGCAGCCAACCGTACCCCAACGCGCAAGCAATCTTTTACCAGCAATATGAGATGGTGCGCCGCGACGAAGTTGTAGGCATTCTGCTGGCGTTGTTTCTGGGCGGTTTCGGCGCTCACCATTTTTATCTGCGTCGGACAGGCCTGGGGATACTCTACCTGTGCTTCAGTTGGACGCCGTTCCCATGGGTGTTGGGCTTCATTGAGTGTTTCTTCATGCCCGGCAGGGTGCGCGAGTTCAACGCCATCCAGGCGGCGGGGATTGCGGCCACTCTGGGGATTGCAATGCCGGGATGGGGCTATCCGTGGAACGTGACCATCAATATCCCACCAGCGCCGCAGCCAGGCACATTGGTAGCCTGCGGGCGTTGCGCGCAGACCAATCCACAGAGCGCGCGGTTCTGCTCCGGATGCGGAGCGAGACTCTAGTAGTCAGATTCGCAGGGATTTGTAGAATTCTTGCGCCACCGGTTACTCCACTTCCAGCACCAGGCACTTCAGGTACTCAGTCTCCGGCAGGTTCAGCACTACAGGATGATCGGGCGAGGCTCCGCGCCGCTCGAGCAATCGCACGCGACGATGCGCGTCGGCGGCAGCCGAAGCCACAGTGGCCTCCAAATCAGCCCAACCCACGTGATGCGAGCAGGAGCAGGTCACCAGCACTCCGCCGGGGCGCAGCATCTTGAGTGCTCGCAGATTCAGTTCCTTGTAACCGCGTAGCGCGCCTTCGACCGCGCGCATGCTTTTAGCGAAGGCCGGAGGATCGAGCACGATGGCGTCGAATTTCTCGCCCGCCTCCGACCAGTCGCGCAGAATCTCAAAGGCGTCGCCTTCCACCCAATCCACCTGCGCCGTGAGCCGCGAGCGATTTGCCGCTAAATTTCTCTCCGCTACTTCAAGCGAGGCGCGAGAGGCGTCAATCCCCGTCACCTGATCGCAGACTTCGGCCAGATGCAGGGCAAAGCCTCCCTGATAGCAGCACACATCCAGCGCGCGTCCTGTGCAGCCCAGCCGTCGCGCCCATTCAGCGGTGACAGCGTAGTTGGCCCGCTGGTCGAGGAAGGCTCCTGTCTTCTGACCGGCATTGGCGTCGTAGTGAAAGAGCAGGCCGTTGAGCCGGAATTCCGCGCTGACGACCGGCGCAGCAGGGTCTGCAACATAGAGAGGTTCAGAACTCGGCGCCGCCAGCCCTTCCAATTCGCGCATTCTCGGGTCGGGCCGTTCCAGAATTGCCGCTGGCGACAACTCTTCGCGCAGCACGCGCACGCAGCTCTCGCGCACGCCTGCGGCGAGCAGACCTTTGGTCAAGAGTTGGAGAATGACCAGCACGCCGTACTTGTCCGCCACCAGGCCCGGCATCTCGTCGGCCTCACTGAAGCACAAGCGGCAGGCATTGTTCTGCTCGTCGAGCATCGGCTTGCGCCGTCCGATGGCCGCGCGTAGCCGTGTCTCCAACAACGCGAGCCACGCAGCCTCATCCAAACTCGAGCGCGAGACCAACCGCAGAGCAATCTGCGATGTGGGACTGTAGAGCGCCGTGCCCAGCAGCAACCCGCGACTATCTGCCACAGGCAGGAGCGTGGAAGGTTCACCCTCGGGCAGTTCAATGGATTCTATGTCGGAGGCGTAGACCCACAAATGGCCCGCACGCAACCGGTCGGCGGCGCGGCGGCTGATTCTGGCTCCCGTGACTTGAGCGCCGGAAGTCTGCTTCTCGTGAATCCGCTGATCAGGCAGCGCAGACTGCGGAGTCTTGGGCGCTTTCCTTGTCGCAGCAGGACGGGAAGTGCGGGTCTTGGTCATGGTCTCCCTTAGTCGAATTCATCTCACCCCATCGTAACAAGAATGGAATCCCGTGTTTGCATCGTCATAAACAGTAATCCGCTTCTCCCTTCATGCGCTCTGAACGCAAGCGGCCTATAATAAAGCATGGCGACAGTCCGGCAGCCAATACCGGCGGAGGTTCCCGGCGCGCCCCCGGCTCCCAAGGGGGGTGCGCAAATTGCCGCTCTCGCCATCGATCGGCAAACCATCGACCGGCGCTTTGAAGCGCTGCTCAAGAAGGTTCACGCAAACCGCCCCAACGAAGACATCTCTCTCATTCGCAAGGCCTGGGAGTTTTGCGTCCGGCACCATGAAGGGCAGACGCGGGCTTCAGGCGAGCCTTACATTATCCACCCGCTCGAGGTAGCCGAAGTGCTGGCGGAGATGAAGATGGACGCGATCTCCATCGCCGCGGGTCTGCTGCATGACTCGGTTGAGGATACGCCCGCTACTAATGAGGAGATTGAGGCCAGCTTCGGCGAGCAGGTGGCCCACATTGTCGAAGGCGTCACCCATATCGACAAGATTGAGTTCGCCAATCGCGAGGACCGCCAGGCAGAAAATGTGCGCAAGATGCTGCTGGCCATGGTCTCGGATGTACGTGTTGTGCTTATCAAGCTGGCCGACCGTCTGCACAACATGCGTACCCTGGAGCACCTGAGGCCGGAGCGCCAGCAGTCCATCGCTCGCGAAACCCTGGAGATCTACGCGCCTCTCGCGCATCGCCTGGGCATGGGCAAGGTGCGCGGCGAGCTGGAGGACCTGGCCTTCCGATACACCGACCCGGTCAGCTACGAGCAAGTCGCGGCGGCTGTCGAGGCCCGCCGCACGGAGGGCGAGCAGTTCCTGCGCGGCGTAGAAGACACGCTTAGCGAGCAACTGCGCGAAAACAACATCACGGCCCGCGTTGAGTGGCGCATCAAGCGCATCTACTCCATCTATCAAAAACAGCAACGCTCCAAAGTTTCCTTTGACCAGGTCTATGACCTGCTGGCGATTCGCGTCATCACCCAGGACGTGGCCGCCTGCTATGCCGTCTTCGGCCTCATCCACACCTTGTGGCGTCCGGTGCCGGGGCGCATCAAGGACTTCATCGCCATGCCCCGCGCCAACCGCTACCAGTCGCTGCACACCACGGTGATGAGCCCCAGCGGCCACCAGTTCGAAGTGCAGATCCGCACCGAGGAGATGCACCGCATCGCCGAGGAAGGCATCGCCGCCCACTGGAAGTACAAGGCTGGCGGAGGCGTGGTTACGGCTCGCGATGAAGAGCGGTTGAACTGGATTCGCCAATTGGTCGAGTGGCAAAAGGAGATGACCGACCCTAACGAGTTCCTCTCCAGCCTGAAGATGGACCTGTATCCCGACGAGGTGTACACCTTCACGCCCAAGGGAAAAGTTGTTGTCATCCCTGCCGACGGTACTCCTGTCGACTTTGCCTATACCATTCACACTGAGGTCGGCCATACCTGCGTGGGCGCCAAGATCAATGGGCGCATGGCCCCTCTGCGCACCAAGCTGCATACCGGCGACATCGTCGAAATTGTCACCCAAAAGGACCACAAGCCGAGCCGCGATTGGCTGACTTTTGTCAAAAGTCCCCGCGCCCGCAACAAGATCAAGCACTGGCTCAACGAAGATCACCGGCGGCGGGCGGTCGAGATCGGGCGCAAACTGCTGGAGCGCGAAGCGCGCAAATTCAAGGTACCGCAGAGCCAGATCAGCGACCAAGACCTGGGCCGCATCGCCAACGAATACGGCGTGGCCACGGCCGTTGATCTATTGGCCGCCCTGGGGCTGGGCAAGCACTCCGCCCGCCAGGTGCTCAACAAGCTGGCTCCCGGCTCAACCACCTCGCCGGAACCCGAGGCTGCGCCGGAAATCAAGCCCGGCGGCGTAGCAGCCATGTCCGATGCCGTCCGCAAGCTGCACCTGACCGGTTCCGATTCGCTCCAGGTTGAGGGCCAGAACGACATGCTTGTCTATCGCGCGCGATGTTGCAATCCCATTCGCGGCGAAGAGATTGTAGGCTACGTCACCCGCGGCAAAGGCGTGGCCGTCCATGCGCGCGATTGTCCCAACGTGCAGAACCTGCTCTACGAGAGCGACCGCCGCATCAATGTCGAGTGGTCCCGCGTGGGAGGAGAAGCCACTGGCCGGCCGCAGCGCTACCCGGTTAAGATCACTGTCTCCTGCGACGACCGTCCCGGCATGTTAAAGGAGTTGATCGCCGTCATCTCCGACGATAACTCCAATATCAGCGGCGTCGAAATCCGCAAGGACGAGAACGGCGAGGCCGTCGTCGATTTGATTGCCGAAGCCGAAGACATGGGCCACCTCAACCGCATGGTCCTCGGCCTGCGCCGCGTCTCCGGCGTTCGCGCTGTGCAGCGGACACAAAAGTTGTAAACATGAGAAGGGAAGATTACTTGCTCGCATGAAAAGGAGAACTCTATGAAATGGCTCCTATCCGCTTTTTTGTGTGTGCTTGCCTCCTCCTCTTTGGGCGTAGCTCAAAAGCTGACGCTGAGTCATCTCAGGGGCAATGTTTACGTAGTTGAGGACAGCTTCTACGCCAAAGAGAATTCGGTCGTTTACGTCGGTGAAAAGTATGTAACGGTTGTCGGAGCAACCTGGACCCCTGAAACCGCAAAGCTGCTGGCTATCGAAATCGGCAAGATCACACAAGAACCCATCAAAGAAGTCGTTGATACCAATTACCATCCTGATCGCGCCGGAGGAAATTCGTATTTTAGGACTATCGGCGCAAGAATCATATCGACCAAATTGACATACGATCTTCTGAGACTCCAGTGGGACAACATGGTTCGTTTCATACAGAAATCGACGCCAGACTATCCCACCCTTCCACTCGTACTTCCCGACATAACCTATGACGGCAGCTTTGAACTTCAAAGCGGCCGCGTAAAGGGCATTTACCTTGGGCCATCCCACACGCAAGACGGCATTTTTGTATTCTTCCCCGAGGAGAAAGTCCTATACGGCAGTTGTATTCTCAAAGAAAAGCTGGGAAATCTCGACTTCGCCAACCTTGCTGAGTACCCCAAGACCCTGCGGAAATTGGAGCAACTCCATCTCGGCTTTACGACGATTGTCGCGGGGCACTGGTCGCCGATTCACGGCCCTGAGCTTATCGATCAGTACATCAATCTGCTGGAACAAAATGCACATTAACCTTTTGCGTAGAGGTTGAACAAGTGCGCCAGCTCGGAAAGGTGAGCCGGACAGCCTGAATCAGCCTCGCAGCCCGTTCAGCACTTGCTTGGCAATCGTCATCAATTGCATATTCGAGGTGCCTTCGTAGATGGCGCCCACCTTGGCGTCGCGATAATACCTCTCCGCCGGGGAATCGCGCACAAATCCGTTGGCGCCGAAGATCTCCACGCACTGGCTGGCCACATGCTCAGCCATCCGCGAGGCAAAAAGTTTGGCCATGGCCGCCTCGCGCAAATACGGCTGACCGGCGTCCTTGAGCCGCGCCGCGTTATAAACCATCAGCCTGGCTGCTTCAATCTCGGTAGCCATCCCCGCCAACGCGAACTGTACCGCCTGAAATTCGGCGATTGGCTTGCCAAATTGGCGCCTTTCCTTGGCATAGCGAACGGCGTGACTCCATGCGCCATGGGCGAGCCCCAGCATCTGCGCGCCAATTCCTATGCGGCCGTCGTTGAGCGTCTCAATGGCAATTTTGTAGCCCTTACCCGGCTTGCCCAGCAGGTTGGCATCCGGCGCCTGGCAGCCATCCAGAATCAGCTCACAGGTGCTGCTGGAACGAATCCCCAGCTTGTCTTCCTTGCGGCCCACGGTGAATCCCGGCGCGTCTTTTTCCACCAGAAAGGCAGTGATGCCCCTGTAGCCCAAAGCCGGGTTGAGCGTGGCAAAGATGACAAACAGCCCCGCCTCGCGTGCGCTGCTGATCCACAGCTTGCGCCCATCGAGCCGGTAACCGCCATCAACCGCCTCGGCGCGGGTTTGCAGCGCAAAGGCGTCCGAGCCCGAGCCGGCCTCGCTCAACGCATACGCGCCCACCGTATCGGCCGCCAGCCGAGGCAACCATTTCTGCCGCTGCTCCTCCGTGCCCCAGTGGCGTAACGCATTGATTACCAGCGTGTTGTGCACGTCCATCAGCAGCGCCACGCCGGGGTCCACGGTCGAAATCGCCTCAATGGCCAGCACCGAATCGAAAAAGCTACCGCCCGCGCCGCCCTGCTCTTCGGGAACCTCAATGCCCATCAGCCCCAGCTCAAAGAGCTGCTCCACCAGCCCAGGCGCTATCTTCTGTTCTTCGTCCATGGAGCGCACAAATGGCGCAATCTTTTCCCCGGCAAACTGCCGGACGGTTGAATAAAAGAGCTTCTCCTCTTCGGAAAGCTGTGTCAGTGCGAGGGGATGTGTTGTGTGGGCCACGGTATACCGCCTCCGGCCTTGAAGTGTATCAAAACAGGCGGTCTGCGGGCCGTCGGTTCAGGCCTGCCCATCCCTGCGCCCTCTGCGAATTGGCAAACTGGCTGGAGTTTTTCTGTCTTCTCTGCCAAGGCCGTCAACATTGTTCGTAAAACTGCGTCTAAGCAGAATGTCTGTAGCCGGTTGAATGCCTCGGCGGCGCTGGCGAACTCTTGGTTTTTCCGTTCATTTTTTTCTGGCTTCTATTTTTGTAGTGGAGTACGGCAGATGCAAAGATAGGCTGCAAAGGCGGGAACGTAGACACAATCTTCCCCATTTTGAGCCAGATATCTGTTCATTTTGAGCAATTGAGCATCTTGTTCCTCACCCAAAATGGTGCACAATCGATTATCGAACTTTTTGCATCTAAATCCGGGGTGGAGCGCAGCAAACTTTTTTTATTCACGGTATGATTCGATTGTCCGCAACTTTTTCCAAAATCGGGGGTTTTCTTCCGAAGGAAGGGTATAGGAATACCATGATGCGTTCTATAAGGGCGTTTCCCCTCATTGTATTGGCCTGTGCATTGTTCTGCTCTGTGTCGCTGATGGCCCAGCATTCCACGGTTTCGCCGCGGATTACCGCGAATGTGGACGAGTTGTCGCTGACCACGTTGAGAGGCAATGTGTCTATGCTGGCGCGGCCGGAGTACGATCAGGGAGAGGCTTCTCCCTCGACGCAACTGACTCATGTGCGCCTGGTGTTGTCGCGCACCAGCGAGCAGCAAGCTGCGCTGGATCAGTACGCGGCAGATTTGCAGGACAAGTCTTCGCCCAACTACCACAAGTGGCTCACCCCTGAGCAGTTCGGCCAGTTGTATGGGCCGGCGGACTCGGATGTGGCGGCCATTGTGGCCTGGCTGCAATCGCACGGGCTGACGGTGGAGCCGATCGCGCCCGGGCGCACGAATATCGCCTTCAGCGGATCGGTCAGCCAGGTGGAGGAGGCCTTTCACACCTCGATTCACTCCTTCCAGGCCGGCGACCGGCAATTCTACTCGAATACCGCGGACCCGCAGATTCCCTCGGCGCTTGCCCCGGTGGTCGCAGGCGTCGCGCACCTGAACACCATCCGGCCCCGGCCGCATTCTCACCGCGTGAGAGCGGGCCTGTTCAACCCCGAAACTAAGCGGCTGGAGCCGGCCAACGCCGCGCCGGACAATGTCGCCCGGCCCGGCCTTACCGGCGGATCAGGAACAACCAGTGATCCCTGGTTCCTTTATGTGGTCCCCGGAGATGCGGCCACCATCTATGACACACCCAACACCACCTTCAACGCCAACTACACTTCGGGGACAAGTTATACGGGAGCTGGCGTGAAGATCGGAATCGGCGGCGATGCGACCATCGACGCCAGCATCGTGGCAAATGGCTATCGCAACAGGTATCTCGGCAATTCGACCGCTCCTACCCTCAACTATTGCACCAGCGCCAGCTCCTGTTCCAGCACTCCCGGCTCCGGATACGTTGCCGGCGATGCCGACGAAGCTTATCTCGACACAGAGCTTTCAGGCGGGTTGGCTCCGGGAGCGACAATTTACTACTACGCCTCCGCGGATCTCAACACGGGCATCGAGGCGGCCATCAATCAGAATGTGGTGGACATCTTCAGCCTCAGCTTCGGCGAGTGCGAGCAGGACCTGAGCACCAGCGACAACGCTCTGATCAACGGCTGGTGGGAGCAGGCGTCCGTTCAGGGCATCGCGGTGACCGTTTCCACCGGCGACAGCGGTTCGGCCTCTTGCGACGAAGACATCAGCAATTTTCCCACAGTTGCCCAATTAGGGTTGTCGGTGAGCGGTTTTGCTTCCACGCCCTACAACATCGCCGTCGGCGGAACGGATTTTTATGCGCTAGAAAATCAAAGCACGTTTTCAACCTATGTAACCACGTCATCGCAGGGCTCTTCCGCGACCTATTACCGCACGGCTCTCGGCTACATTCCGGAGTCTGTCTGGAACGATTCGGTGGTAGACGACACCTTACAGCTCACCGATAATGTGCGCTACACAGGCACTAATGCTAGCATTGTGGCCGGCAGCGGCGGCGCGAGCAGTTGCTCAACCAATAATTCCGTAGATGTCGGAAATGGTGTCACCAGGGGAAGCTGCATCTCCGGCTACAGCAAGCCCGCTTGGCAGGCAGGCACGGGCGTGCCGGCAGATGGAGTGCGCGACCTTCCCGATGTGTCGCTGATGTCGGGCAACGGTTATGATTCCGCTACCTGGTCAGTATGCGATGACGAGACATACAACGACAGCGGCACAATCGTAACTCTGGATTGCGAAGTGCAACCCGACGGCTATTGGTTCACCGACGGCTTCGGCGGCACATCCACCGCCGCGCCGGCCTTCGCCGGCATGCTGGCGCTGGTGCAGCAGAAGACCGGCGGCCGGCTGGGGCAGGCAGCCAAAACATTGTATGAGTTATACAACGGTTCGTATGGTGGCACGTGCTCTGGTTCCAGTTGTATCTTTCACGATACAACGGTGGGCAATAACTCCGTGCCCTGCGTAAGCGGCACTCCGAATTGCAGCTTGAACTCGGAATCGGAGGACTTCCTGACCGGCTACAACGCGGCCACCGGCTACGATCTGGCGAGTGGGCTGGGCAGCGTGGATGTGAAAAACCTGGTGAACTACTGGAGTACCGCGAATAGCGCGGCCACGGCCACGGTTGCGCTGACACTGACCCCCTCGACCGGCTCCATCACCACGTTGCAATCGCTAACGGTCAAGGTAAGCGTTACCGGCACGTCCACGATTCCCACGGGCAACGTCACGCTTTCCGGAGGCGGCTATCTCTCCTCTGTTGAAGCGCTGAGCACAGTCGGCTCAGCCGGTGTCTACACCTTTACGATCCCTGCCGGCAGCCTTGCGGTTGGCAACGACACTCTGACCGCCATTTACAATGGCGACGCCGCCAATTCGACTTATGGGATTGCGTCTGGAACAGCAAGCATAACGGTGACCGGGCCTACTTTTACGCTCTCAGCGACTTCGCCGGCTTCGATCTCGCCCGGAGGGAACCCGGCTTCAACCGTGACGGTGAGTTCGAGCAACAGCTATGCGGGAACCGTGACTCTGGCCTGCGCGCTGACATCGGGTCCAACCAATCCATCGGGAGACGCTCCCTACTGCTCGAGCGGCAGCAACACGGTGACGCTGAGTTCCGGCACGACCAGCGGGACCGCGACCATCACGGTTTACACGACAGCGGCCAGCGCTGCGCTGGCCTATCCCAGGCTGCCCGGAAAAGGTTGGACCGGAGCAGGCGGCGGTGCTGTTCTGGCATTCCTCATCTTCCTGGGTATTCCAGCGCGGCGGCGCAGTTGGCGCTCGATGCTGGTCATCCTTGTGATGATGGCCGCTCTTGGTAGTCTGGCCGCTTGCGGTGGCGGAGGCGGCGGTGGCGGCGGTGGCGGAGGCAATTCGGGGACAGCGGCCGGAACCTACACCTTCACGGTGACGGGAACTGGAAGCGTCGCTGTCTCTCCAACGCCCACCACCACCTTCACGGTGACCGTGAATTAACTTGTTTAGCTTGTTCGACACGATGGCCCTTCCTTCAGGAAGGGCCAACTTTTTTGCGGATTATAAGCTCTCCGCGCCCACCAGCTCCAGCGCCGCAGATCCTCTGCATGGCACGATAAAACTCTCCGCGCGCCATGCGATGGCGAGCTTCTCGCGGTCGAGCAGCTTGCGAATCTGTCCGCGCGCGTGGTCGGCCCAGGGACCGCTTTTGTCTAGTCGCGCGTATGCCTGCCAGTGGCGCAGCGCCGCCCGCGCCTCGCCCTTGCGCTCATAGGCCAGCGCCAGATTGTAGTGAGCGTCGGCATAACTGGGAGCCAGCGCAATCGCCTTGCGGTAGGCGGTTATTGATTCATCCGGCCGCTGCAACTCATCCAGCACATTGCCCAGGTCAAAAAACGCCAGCACGTAGGTCGGATCGATCTCTGTCGCGCGGCGGTATAGCTGCTCGGCCCAGCCAAACTCGCGCAGGTGGAAGTGAATCGTGCCCAGGTTTATCCACGCCGGCGCAAAGCTAGAGTCAAGCTCCATGATCTCCTGGTAAAGCTTGATGGCGCGGATCTTCTGGCCGGACTCCTCGGCCTGCACCGCCTTCAGAAACATCTCCTGCACGCCTTGTGGAGTGCCTGACGCATCCATGAGCAACGGCGCCGGCTCGGAGTGGGCCGTCGGCCAGCCCTTTTGTTGCTCCATCCGCTCGAAATCAAAGAGCAACTGCCGGCGGATGGGATCCACGACAGCCCCGCGGTGCCGGAAGGCCAGCCGAGTCCCGTTTCTCACCAGGCTTGCTTCCAACAGCGGATTCGACATGCCCGCCACCGCTTTCATGGCGACAATCGAATGCCGGATCGACGCCACCGATACGTCCTCCTCGCGCAGGGCGCGCAAGATGCGCAACTGCCCAAGGTCCTGGAAGCTGTAGCTCCGTTGCTGGGGAAATATTCCCGCTCGCTCCCATGCCTGCAACTGGCGGGAGCCGATCTGCAGGATGCGCAATACGTCCTGGCGGCTATAGCTGGTCACTCTTCAGTGCTCCTGTGGGAGTTACTGAAAGGCCTCGGGCTTCGATTTCCATCTCGCAACTCGGGCACTCTCCCTGGACTCGGCGCTGGGAACAGGTCCTGAGGAACCGCTCTTGCCTAAATTATGCCAAGTCTTCGCGTGGATAAGTATGCGTGAATCATTGCAATGACAAAAATATGCGTGGATAAGAGTGCCTCATTTGGTTCAGATATCGCCTAAATGCAAGATGCCTGTGGAAAACGGAAGGGAAAGGCACTCATTCAGGTGAAACTCCCATGAAACCCGCACTTCATGAAAGTGTTCAGTACAGCCATCTACGGAGTTGATTTAGCCGCCCGGTCTCTCCTAATGTAGCCTTGCTGAATTTTCGGCAAGCGGTCTAGCTTTTTGCGATGGAGACCACCCCAAGGCCGGTAATAAAGAGCACGAACATGACCGCCAAAAGCCAGTTCACCCGCTTACCGCCTCCCGCAAACTCTCTCCACACCAGGACGCCCCACAGCGCCCCCACCATGGTTGAACCTTGCCCCAATGCATAGCTGATTGCCGGACCAACCACGCTGGCGGCCACAAAGTTCGAGAGCGAGCCAATCATCCACATCACGCCGCCTGCGATGCCAAGAAAATGCACCCAGGAATTGCCTTTCAGGTAATCCGCAAATCTCAGCCGCGGACCCGAGATGGGGAATTTCAGGAAATAGATGTTGTAGATAAAAACCGAGGCCAGCACGCCCAGGCCAAAGACAAACGCCACCGCGTAGGGGCCAAGTCCTTTCTCGCCCGATTTGCCGATTTCAACCAGCGGATAAAACGTGCCCATCAGAACGCCGCCGATAGCGCTCAGACGAATGCCTTTCCATGTAGCAGCTCGTTTGGCGGCGGCGTCTGCCTTGTCGCCGGGGGCGCTCTGGCTTACGGCATGGGCGCGATAGGCGATGGCGTCCACGACGATGGCTGCCACAATCAAGGCGACACCCAGGCACAACAGCCATGGATTTCCCTGAGCATTGACGTGGTAGCTCCAGATCACTCCCACCACCAGAGCCAGCCCCACGCCGATGGGGAATGCGACTCCCATTCCCGCCACGGAAACGGCCCCTATCACCAGGATGTTCGAAAGGTTGAAGATGACCCCGGCTGCGAATCCGCTGAGGATATTCATCTTGCCTGCGTGCGCTAGATCGCTCGTGAAGCGAGGGCCATCCGATCCCCACGTGCCGAATGTCAACCCGGCAATGAGTGCGCAAAGCGCCACGCCGATGCAATAGTCGTAGTAGAGAAGTTCAAAGCGCCAGCCCTTGGCGATCTTGAGCGTGTTGGCCCATGAACCCCAGCAAAGCATGGTCAAAATCGTAAGCGCCAATGCACTTCCGTACAGGTGCGGCAGAGTCATAAGCTCTCCTCTTGCTCTCTTCAGGCTGAATTCCTCGGTTTAGTACGACCGTGAAAAGATTATCACTTTGCTCAGAAAACAGAACAGACCGCCGTACAAACAACTCAGCTCATACTGATATTCAGCGATGACGGCATTCGTTTTGCCGATGGACTTCAGAAATTCGCGTATGCCTTCCAGATTGTCGAATTACCGATAATCAGACTCAACGTCGTTCCCGGATTGAAGGCATTTGTCAGGAGCAATATCTTTCCGACTGAGATTCCGTGTGTCCCCGGTTTTCAAATGCGAGGTCCAGAGGGCACCCCATCTTGGTTTGGAAGATTGCGGAGGCCGGGGCACCGCCCTATACTTGACCGCGTATGGAGGACTCCATGAAGAAGATGGACTACACCATTGGGCTCGAAGCCGGACGCGCTGGACAGAAGTGGACGGCAACGGCCTTGACTGATAGAGCGAAAGAGCGGACACCAGAACCCGTGACATTCGCGGGCCGTCCAGAGGCATTGAAGTTCCTGAAGGACTCGCAGGCTGAGGGCTACCGGTTTTCCGGCGCGGGATTAGTTGATCCGGAGCAGAGGCTAGTCAAGAATCGCTATTTCATCATTGGCGGCGACGGACAGCTTACGCTCTCAGGTGAGGACAATGGCCCGCGCGATACGGTTTGGGAAATCGGAGACGTGATGCCCGGACGCAATAGGAGCGTGGGAGTTGAGGCTATCGTTGAAAACATTCTGCAGGGAGCGGGGGTGCGAGAAAGGTTTGGATGCGACCTCGCGTTTCTCCTCCGGCTACATGTGGTCGCGCAAGGGAATCTCGCGATGTCGTCGATAGCACCATTCGACCCGGCGAAGCCCTGTCCATGCGGTCTCCACGGGAAGTCATACGGTGACTGCTGCAAGGATAAAGGCGTACATGCTCCCGGAAACGAGATGCTGCGGGGAACGGCTTCAAGAATGGTGCCGGGTGCTCTATCGCAAATTCAGTCCAGCATGGTCAATGCCAAAGATGACACTCGGTTTCGGATCGTCTGGAACAAAGTCTGGTACTACCCACAGCACGAAACATTCCATCAGTTCCTTGATGCGCTTGTGGTCGCGACGCTCGGCAAGGAATGGTTTGAAATGCAACTTCTACTTCCACTTAAGAATCAGAACGAGATTGTCAAATGGCGCAAGGCGATGGTTGAATTGCTTCGCAGGCCAGGAGACGCAGACGACAATGTTAGCACTGGTCACACTCTCACCGGCCCAACAAAAGCCTACCAGTGTTTTGGCTACGATCTGTATTGGCTTCAACTGGTCCACCGGCTGCCCGACTCACTCATCAAGAGGTTGAAGGACTTTCATAAGTTCCAAGGAGCGCGATACGAAATTCTAATCGCTGCTGTCTTTACGCGCGCGGGCTTTGACATCGAATGGATTGATGACACGAAAGCATCCGGCAAGCACCCGGAGTTCATCGCGACTCACAAGAGGACTGGTAGGAAAATCGCTGTTGAAGCCAAGAGCCGCAGACGGGCCGGATCGATAAATTTCCCCGGTACAGTCACGCCGGAAACACATTTCAAGGGTGATGTCTTTCCGCTCTATGATGCAGCGATACCTAAAGCACCCGATGGCGACATACCGTTCCTGATTTTCATTGACGCCAACGTTCCCGACAGCCCACAGAAGGGACTTTCATCGTACTCGCATATTCCTATCGAGACGACGCCTTGGATGCAGGAGATTCGCGACGGTTTGATGGAGATTTGGGACGCTGCCACTGAGCCTACGCCAGAGAGCGCGGTGGTGATTACAAACTTTGCGTTTTACTACGGCGACAACGATAGTCCTTCGCCTGCTGGAATGGGAGCGTTCTTCGCATCTAAGAAGCCAAAAGTGCCGGTCCCTGATGATCCGATGATGGCTGATCTGGCCTATTGCTTCCAGACTTATGACACGGTTCCACGACAGATATAGAACGCGGGCGGGTGGCCTGCTCCTGGCCTCCATGCCGCCCCCAAGATTTAGGCAGCCCGGCACATGAGTCGGTAATGATAAGTCGGCTTGTCGTAAGTGTTTGCCGGACAACCCAGAGCCTACCTTGCCGTTCTGCCGAAAGCCTACCCTGATCCGAACCGATTGAGTCCGCCTGGACGGCCAGTCCCCGCACCGCAGGAGAGCGGGGCTTTACTATTCCCTATTCCCTATTCCCTATTCCCTAGTCCCTAGTCCCTATTCCCTATTCCCTACTCCCTAGTCCCTAGTCCCTGTCCGCTGTCCATAATGACGCATAGAACTTGCGGGATCTACGCATAACTACGCATATAAATTGCCGAATTTTACGCATAAATACGCATATTTCAGCCCAAAACCCCTATTTACATTGACGCATAAATGGTCTGGAGCAAATTGGATTCTGTCGGTCCAAATACAGCCGGTGCTCCAGGCTTCCCATTAAAACCATAATGACGCATAAAACTCTCAGTATCCTACGCATAATTACGCATACAAATTGCCGATTTTTACGCATAATTACGCATATTTCAGCCCAAAATCCCTATTTATATTGACGCATAAATGGCCTGGAGCAAATTGGATTCTGCCGGTCCAAATTTTGCTGGGAAAAGTTGGAGGCGCGGGCCGGGATCGAACCGGCGCATAAAGGTTTTGCAGACCTCTCCCTTACCACTTGGGTACCGCGCCTTGGCAGGGCTGCCCTAAGAAGAAAAACGCCCCATGCCGCCGTAGCCAACCCGGCCAGAGCCGGAGGGCGGAATGGAGCGGGAGACGAGACTTGAACTCGCGACCCTCGCCTTGGCAAGGCGATGCTCTACCACTGAGCTACTCCCGCAGGTTGCAATATTGAGTATATCGGGGCTGCGAAATCAGGTCAAACAGCGGCTGGGGCCGCGCTTGAAGTTGGCAATCCAATGCCAGACCGCGTACCCTTCTCCTCACGCACCAGCTCTCCATCGCGCATATACAGAATCCGGCTGGCAATCTCAGCAGCCTCGGGATTATGTGTAATCATCAGCGTGGTTTGGCCCAGCTCCCGGTTCGACCGCAACAGCATGTGCAGCACCGCGTCAGAACTTTTGGTGTCCAGGTTGCCGGTGGGTTCGTCGGCCAGCACGATGGCCGGCCGGGTAATCAGCGCCCGCGCAATGGCGACGCGCTGCTGCTCGCCGCCGCTCAGTTCGTTGGGCCGATGCTCGAGCCTTCCCTGAATCGCCAGCATGTCGCTCAAATGATTGAGGTAAGACAGGTCCAGCGGGGTCTTTTTTCCGTCTGCGGCGCGCCCGCTTACCGAGTGAGCGATCTCGATATTTCCCATGGCTGAGAGCGTCGGCAACAGGTTGAACTTCTGGAAAACGAATCCGATGCGGTGTTTGCGCAGCCGTGTGCGCTCGGCGTCGGAGAGCGAGGCAAAGTCAACCCCGTCAATCACCACGCGGCCTTCCGTGGCCTGCGTCAGTCCTCCCAATAGATAGAAAAGAGTAGACTTACCCGAACCCGAGGGACCGACAATGGCGACAAACTCCCCCGGCTCGACGGAGAGCGAAACCCGGCTCACGGCAGTGACCTTGATTCGGCCTGCCGCGTAAACCTTGGTCAGATTCTCGGTAAGAATGATAGGCGAAGACTTTTCGCGCTGCACAGTTTCTATTGTAAATGCGACGGCTTATGCATATTTATGGGTGTGATGGTGAGCCTGGAGCACAAGCTGTATTTGGACCGACTGAGCCCAATTCGCTCCAGGCCATTTATGCGTCAATATAAATAGGGGTTTTTAGGCGATATATGCGTATTTATGCGTAAAATTCGGCAGTTTGTATGCGTAGTTATGCGTAGGATACTGAGAGTTTTATGCGTCATTATGGTTTTGATGGAAAGCCTGGAGCACCGGCTGTATTTGGACCGACAGAATCCAATTCGCTCCAGGCCGTTTTTGCGTCAATATAAATAGGGATTTTGGGCTGAAATATGCGTATTTATGCGTAAAATTCGGCAGTTTGTATGCGTAATTATGCGTAGCTTCCGCAAGTTCTATGCGTCATTATGGACAGCGGACAGGGACTAGGGAGTAGGGAATAGGGAATAGGGAATAGGGAATAGGGACTAGAGACTAGGAAGTAGGGAATAGGGAATAGTAAAGCCCCGCTCTCCTGCGGTGCGGGGACTGGCCGTCCAGGCGGACTCAATCGGTTCAGATCAGGGCAGGCTTTCGGCAGAACGGCAATGCAGGCTCTGGGTTGCCCGGCAAACACTTCCGACTAGCCGACATCTCGGTACTAATCAACCTTCAAAGCGTACTTTGTCGATCATGTACTCTTCGAGATCGTTGTGCAGAATCCGCGCGATCTAGATCAGGAGATTCCGTTTACCGCTGGCCATCCTGATAAGTGCTCTTGAGGATCATTGCGCTTTCATGCCCGCATCCTCAAGCATTTTTACGATTCGCTGCATAAGGACCTGGTTCTTAACCTTCATCTCGGCGAATTGATTAACCTGGAATTGGGTTCCTTGCGGGAACTGCTTGATCTTTTCTTCCAGGAGTTCCATAGTTTTTGGGGTGAATTGAGCCAGAGTCAATCCGAGATCCTGGCCGACATCCCAGAAGGAGATGGGAACGGGTTTCACGGCGCTCTTCTCCCGAATCTCGGCTGCCTCGCTGCAGGCGTCCTTGCCGACACAGTGTTGCGCGGCTTCTTCGAGTTCCCGATCGGTCGGTATCCACCCCTGATTTGCCATCACGGCTCTCACCAACGCTTTCCCCAGTTCGGTTTCCTGCGAAGAGCCAAGATCGCCGGGGCTGCGATACTCCAGAAGCCTCTCATGGCCACGCCATCGGTCACTCCACTTGAGGTAACGCTGCACTATGGCTTGCTTCGCTGACTGGTCGCCGTGAGCTTCGAGATAACTCAGCGCATCCAGCACTACCTCAACATCCGGATCATCGAGTGCTTTCACTGCTTCTGCAACCAGCGTCGGGTTGGAGACATACTCTCCAACATCCATAAAGACGCTGTGGTTGCAGCCAGTTTTGTCTTCGCCGCGGGCGGCCACGGCATCCTCAACAATGCTGGGCGCACCGGTTTCATCGAATCGGACAAGATAGGCCAATGCAGCACTTTGCTTCCGGCAGGACCAAAAGCCTATCTTCCCCTGGATTGCCTTGCGCACTGCTGCCACTGATTGCCCTGTTCCAAAGCGTGCCATCAATGAAAGGAGAACCCCCTGCTCGCCTTCATTCTCCTTTTGCATAAGCGCATCGGCCCAGACTACCTCGAATTGAGGAAGGGACTCGTTGGGCAGAAAATCGACTGCGTCGGCGTAGAGAGTGGGGTGCGAGGAGCCAATCTGGCGCAAAATCTCGTCGTGCGCCCCGGTGGGGTCGACTTCGTACCAACGGAACAGAGCGGTAGCCTGAGGATACCCTCGATACGCTGCCTGCATCTCCTTGCTCCCCGGTTTTTCGGACCAAGGCGCTGCCATCTGCCTCAAAACAGGCACGAGTTCCGGGGATCGAAGAACATCCCATTTAGAGTTCAATAATTCCCGCTGTTCATTTGCTCCCTGACTTAAGAGGGAAGCCGCCATTTTCCGGTTCAGATCCTGCACAATCTCTGGCGGCGTGTTCTCCGGATGCCAATCGAAGAGCATCTTCAGAGTCTGTGCCCGTGCCCCTACTTCTTTCCTGTCCAGGGACTGATAAGCCAGGTTCCACGCCTGTTCCTCGTCCTTCCTTTCTTCCGGCGATCCAAAAAGCAAACTCTCTCTTCCCTCATCCTGCTTAACGGCAGGCTCCGAATTTTCTACCTTCGACTGCAGGAACGCTACAGTTGTGAGCACATTGCTGAAGACTGGAAAGCTCGGGTCTGCAATCCGCTCTTTGAGTGAGGCGACCGCTGATGCACGCAATCGCGCAGGCAGGGAGCGCAATCCCATTTCGCATTGTCCCCAGACATCTCTTTCATCTTCGCGGTAATACTGGGTTAAAAGATCGATTGCCCCCTCGGTTTCGAGAAAGCGCAAATCGCTCACCGCCTGGCTCCGCGGCGAAGATTCGGAACTGAATTCCTGAACATGAGTTGTCGCCAACACGGCAGCAATCGTTTTCAATTTGCGCTGCTGCCATTCTTTCTCTGCAGGCACGATCTGCAAAGTGATGATGTTCGATCTCAGCACCAACGTTTTCTCTTCGCCTTTCCGGTGTCTTGCAAGATCACTAACCCGTCCGCTGAATACCTGCACGGTATAAACGCCCGGCGTGTCAAAGCGCACCCACTCGTTCAAATCAATGTCAAGCATGAATGGCACGGTAGTTAAGGCGCTGAACCCAGTGAGTCCGCCGCCGTCGAGGAGTCGATTCGCAAAATACTCCTGAAGCGGATCGGACCAACCTTTGGCCGGAAGCACCCGGAACGATTCGAAACCCATCCTTCCGCTGCGGTCATAACGGGCTTCGTCTATCTCGTAACGCCCGACTTCAGAGGAAGTGAAGCTGAGTCTCAGCCGGATACGTTCGGAGACCCGATATTTGGAGCCACCGTCTGCAGTCCTGACATTCAATTCTGGAAGCGGACCGGCAGCAAGAGCGCCTCCGGTTGAGGTAAGCAGTAAGAAGGCTAATAAGGACGCGCGCATCGATCTATTCCTCTTCCTGTTAAGTATGACGCATGCGCAACACCAGCACCGTGATAACTTTCCGGGGGTCCGAGATAACTCGCGGGCGCATCTCCCTGGCTCACCACCAGCTTCTCAAGCACCACCCCCGGATCGACCATCGTGAATTTCAGCGTGTGATATCCCGGCTGCTCCACGCGCAACGTGGAGGTCACTTTGCGGACGCCGTCGCTCACCGCCTCTTCCCAACCTTTTTGAGAATCGTTGGCCAGCGCATCGACTACCAGCGGCGGCTGATCGTCAAACGAGATGGCGTACCTCAATCCGCGCCCGGGAACAAAGTTCAGCGTCGGCGCCAGGATGGCCTCCACATTCAGGCTTCCGCTGTCGAAAAGAAACATACGGTACTCGAGCACCGGAGCGGGCCATGGCGGCTCGACGCTCGCGGCCGTGACCGGGAAGATGGTCATCCCCGAGAGCGTCTCGCCAAATCCGGGAATCCGCTCCCAATGCGCCTGATCTGTCGCGGACCGGCTGGTGAAATCTTCGGCCTCGATGGAGACGTAGTGACGCGCTTCAACGAATCCGTCGAGGGAATCCCGCGCCGGCACGGCGGGCCGCAATGCCTCGACGCGCACGCGAACTGGAGGACGGCCTGTCTGCGTGATCGTCACGCTTCCATGGTTCGTGGCTTCATGCAGGGCATCCCAATCGATGCTCACCCATATTCGATCTTCCTTCGCGACCGTGCCCTGAGTTTCGCTGAGCCTGATCCACGGCTGATCGGCGGCGACGGAAAACTCAAACGGCTCCGCACCGCGATTGAACACGTCGATGAATTGCGTCTGCCGGTTGAAGCCGTCGAACTCAGGGAGCGCCATAAATCCGAAGCCCGCGCCACCCGTGAAGGGCGAACCTTCGACGGCTATCGCCATCCTCGCTCCCGCCGCCGGTTGCACTTGGCTCACCGCGGGCATCGCATTCAGCGGCGGCTCGTTCCAGAATGTGTAGCCGATGTGCGTCTGGTCCATCATGTGGTTCCACTTGCCGCGAGCGAGTATGTGGTTATACTCGTCCGTCAGCGCGCCGTCGGCGGCGAACAGGTCGCGCGCCTGCTTCGCCAGATCGTTCGCGCTGGCCCGCCCTTGCGCCGCGTAGAGATGATTTTTTCCCGCGGTAATGTATAGCTGATTCACAATCGCCGATGCCTTGGCGGGATACAGCACAAGTTCAAAGAATGCATCGCGCTTCTCCTGCGGGAGCTCCTGATAGACCGTCTCCGCGCGCTCCGTGAGAGTCTTCCATTCGGTGTACACGTGGTCAGCCTCCTCGAAATGAAGAAGACTATAGGTATCCGGCTCCAGTTGTTCAGGTTTGCGCCGTCCGTTGTACTGGGTGTATCGGGAGACAATTTCCGCAATCTCCGGCGCGTGCTCCGGGCCGAATTCGCGCGCCGCCCAAAGCTCGGTGAACTCCCGCAGATTGTCCTTCCCCCAGCGATTCGGGTCGCGTGCAAGGCTGAGAAAGAATTCGATGGGAAACTCCATAGGCTTCAAATCGCCCACATTCACAATCCAAATGCGGTTCGCTCCATACGCATAGGCAAGGTTCATCTGTTCCCAGACCTTGGTAATTGAATACGTATTGAGCCATTTGTAGGATCGCGGTCCGCCCACATAATCGAAGTGGTAGTAGATGCCCGCGCCGCCGCTTCGCTTCCGCTCCTCGGGCGTGGGCAGCCTGCGCAAATTGCCCCAGTTGTCGTCGCACCACAGCAGCGTCACGTCGTCGGGAACGCGCATCCCCTTTTCGTAATAGCCCTGCACTTCCTTATACAAAGCCCAGACCTGCGGATCCGATGCGACCGTGGGAGTTTTGTGGCGCGCGATGATTTCCCGCTGGTCTGCGACGATCTTTTCCAGCAGCACTACGTTGTCGTGCTCCGACATGGGCATGTCGCCGTCGCCGCGCATGCCCAGCGTAATCGCGCTTTCATAGTTTTCATTACGCGCGATTCCTTCTTCCCAGAATGCATCGAGTTCTTTAGCGTTGGTCGTGTAATCCCACGGGCCCTTTCCGTGCCGTTTCCATTCCTGTTGAGCGCGCAACATCGGTTCATGGTGCGAGGTGCCCATCACAATGCCATACTCATCCGCCAGCCTGGCATTCAGCGCATCGTCTTCATTGAACGCGTTGTCCCACATCGCCGGCCACAAGAAATTCGCTTTCAGGCGCAGCAGCAATTCGAAGACCTTTTCGTAAAACTCGTGATTGAACCCGCCGAACCTTTCCTTCGCCCAGCCGGCCAGCGACGGCGCCTCGTCATTGAGAAAGATGCCGCGATACTTGACCGCCGGCTCGCCTTGCACCCGCCTCCCTGGTTGCACATAAAGAACGCCGCTGTGTTCGACCGGCACATCGGCCCACCAGTACCACGGCGAAACGCCGATCTGCTCCGAGAGATCGTAAATGCCGTAAATCGTTCCGCGCTTGTCGCTGCCCGCGATCACAAGCGCGCGTCGAACTCCCGCCATCGGGTGGTCCACTACCTGGATCAGCGCCGCTTCCCACTTGCCTTGAATCTCACGCACATCGATCTTGTGCGCCCGGACAAGGCGATCGATCATCTCGCTCTTCCCAACCGTGCCGATCAGGACCACTTCGCCGGACAGGGATTTTCTGTGCTGAAGAATCTGTGCCTTGCATCCGCTCACTCGGCCGAGGTCTTGCTGCAAATCGATCATTGCGCGGAGCACGCCGGGAAAATCGCCTGAGTCTGCAAAGAGCTTTGCGCAGCTGCCTTCGCCTGCCAGCCGTAAACCATTTGAAACTGGCGACGTTTGCACATAGCGGGGTTGACCCAGCGCAACGCTCCGCGAGGGATGTGCCGCAAGCAGGATCCCAACGGCGAAGTAAGCTTGCAGCATTCGCAGCAGATGCTTAGAACGGGGTTGGGTAGGGCTGAAACGAGATCCGCTGTGTATAGGCATTACAATCCTCATGACATAATTCGTCTGCGGCTTCAACAATAAAAGCACAGTGAAGGGAGTGTCAATCGATCCGCAAAGGCTCTACGAAATGGGGCCGGGGCTGGCCGTTATCTCTGGTGGCGCACCGGAAGAAGTCCGTCCATTGCGCTGCGTTTGTCCACCGCGCAAAGCAAAGTGAAATTCGTAATCCGTAAACATGAGCTTCAAGAAAACAGCATGAGCAGCAGGCTGACCACGAATCGGGACTGAAAACGCCCTTAGCGCCATTCAACTCCTGTGTAACTGGTTTACCTGACGCAAAGAATGGGGGGCCCGTCTTCATTTTCTGGTGGCGGCGGGCGGCATCGGAAGGAATTGATCTGGCGGGAGGGCGCGAGGAGTCATGCGCGCCATGAAAACTGCACCATTGAAGTAGAAGGTTTTGTTGATGCGCGTTCTCATCCGGTAAAAAAATTACCTGGCCGTGGAGATGATGTGCCGTCAGGCGCGGGAAGCGCGTTGGCTGACGCGCCAGGGAGTAATGAGGCGCGCCAGCCAGGCGGAAAGTCTGCCAAAAAGGGATGGCGCGGATTGGGGCGGCTTTGCCTGGCTCGTGGCCGCGCGCAACTGGGCCAGGGTGTCCTTGACCATTGTCCGCAGAGACTCGGCCTCGAAGGTGCAGGAGCGCAGATAGGCCGAGATGGTCAGGCCGGCCTCGGAGGCGCGCCGGTGCAGTTGCGCGCACTCCGCCTTGCTCATGCGGATGGTAATGCTGGCGTCCTTCAGATCCCGCTCGAAGGGTGCGGCCCGAAGGAAGCTGGGGGCCGGACTGGGAACTGGGTCCGGAGTTGCTCCTGGCTCCAGATTTGCGATGGGTCGAGTCGCCGGTTGCGTGGCCGTTGCCGAGGCATCTTCATAACAGAATGGCTCCGCATCGGCGGACTGGGTAAGCGACCGATCAGAGACTTGGGAGGGGACTTGGGAGGGACGGTAGCGCGCGTAGGCCTTCAGCGCGCTCTCGTAACTGAGGGTTGCCACGTCGTCGGCCAGATCGTCATCGTTCCAGGAGGGCGCGGGTTTCCACTTCATCGACAAAGTTCCGTCGCCGGGGACGCCGGTGGCTTGCTCTGGCGTGGCAAACGTGGCCAGAAAGCCGGCAAAGGCGGGGGAGGGTACGGTTTCAGTTGTTTGTTGCATGGCATGGAGCATAGCGCGCGGCAGAGTAGCCAGCGTGAGGAATTTCCCATGCAAAGACGAGATTGCTCCCAAAAGAGGACAAACTGATTGCGTGTCCTGAAATGAAATACGAGAGGTTATCTCATAAACACCGTTCAGTCAGTACAAAGCATCCCTCAGGGGCTGAAGCCCGTAATTTTATTGGGCGTTTTGCGGCACGGCTAAAGCCGTACCCTGACGCTTCTTGAGACGCCGAATGAATTTTTCCGCTAGCAGTGAAGTCGTGACCTGACACAAAGCAGGTTTTTTGAAACACGCTCTAACACCCCTATAAGAAGCGCGGAGATCCGGTGGAATTAGGCGTAAACCGCTTCGATGGCTTCGGGATCGGGGAGGATGCGGCCGGGGAGTCTCAGCAGGTAGGTGACAGCTTCGGCAGTCATGGGGCGGGCAAGGAGAAATCCCTGGCCGTAGCGGCAGCCCATCTCGCGCAACAGGCGGTATTGCTCATGGGTTTCAATTCCCTCGGCCATCACGTCCATGCCCATGACACGGGCCAGTTCGATGATGGTGCGCACGATCTGCAGCGGCTGGTCGCCCTCAGACATGCGGGAGACGAAAGAGCGATCAATCTTGAGCACATCGAAGGGAAATGAATGCAGATTGTTCAGGGAGCTGTAGCCGGTGCCGAAGTCGTCCATCAACAAGGAAACGCCTAATCTGCGCAGGCTGCCGAGCACCATCAAGGCGGTGTGTAAATTGGGAATGATGCTGGACTCGGTCATCTCCAGACCGAGTTGGCGGCTGGAGATGCCGGCTTGCACCAGGAGGCCCTCGACATGATCGGCCAGGCCCTCACGCGAAAACTGGCGGGCGGAGAGGTTGACGCCAACTCGCAGAGAGGCAAGGCGCGGGTCTTCAAGGCACCATTTTTGAATCTGGTTGCAGGCTTCGGCGAGCCCCCAGTCGCCTATGGGCAAGATCAGACCGCTTTCCTCGGCCTGCGGAATGAAGTCCATGGGCAGGATCAGGCCCCGTTTGGGATGGACCCAGCGGATAAGTGCTTCAAGACCAACAATCCTGCGCGTAGCGAGCTCGATCTCCGGCTGGTAATAGAGCACGAACTGTTTTTGCTCCAGTGCCTGGCGTAGGTCGGCATTGCCTGGCCAGTTTTGGTCCGCGCTTTCGGCAACGTGGCAAGTACGCTGCGGAGCATTCCTGTTCCCAGTGAAGGTATTGCGCAGCCCGCGCAATTCCAATTGGCTGGAAACCAGATCGGCCAGGGATTCCAGCGTGCGAATCGCACCTGGCGGAATATCCCAGCCCTTCTCGCGGTGGAAGATGATCAGGATTCCGAGGATCTTTCCCGAAGAGGAGCGCACCGGAACGCAGGCAAAAGAAGCCATGCCGAGCATTTTGAGTCGCGGCAACAACATATCGCATAGAGGATGCGTGGAGATATCGGTGATGATTACCGGACCGTCTTTGGCGAGCACCAGGTCGAAGATGGAGTTTTCGCGCGGCAGCTCGCGTATCACCTGGCGCCAACAGGACTTCATCCAGACACGACTCTCGTCGGCAAAGGCAAGCGCAGCTGAATCGGCCTGAAAGTACTCTGTAGCCAGACGGGTAATTGCATCGAAAGCAGGCTCGGGCGGAGTGTCGAGTATCCCGACAGAAATCAGCGCAGCCAGCCGTTCATCCTCCTGCTGCTGATCCATCTCGATAAGCCCCAGCCCTGCTTGTGGCATCTCGACTCCTGGTCCCTGGCGCCCGAGAAAGGCTGGTTCTTGCTGAGACAGCCCTTTTTATATGCCGGCTTGCTCGACAAATACCAAAGGCTACCAGATCTGCTCCCTCATTGAGCCGCGGTTACAACGATGACATGGTCCTGCCTGTTACACAGGCGACGTGTCCTCTTTATCGGAAAGGATTACCAAGGGCATGAGGTTACCGCGGAGAGATTCAGGCGAGTACTGACTCACGCTCAACGTTCTATTTGAGGGCAGCCGTTTGCTCCGTTTCCGTCCATAGGAAGGCAAGTTCGTCGGCGTCGTCCTGAATCTGCTGTTCGACGCCAACGCCGGCAGAGTGGCCGCCGGTAATACTGTAATGGAGAAGGATAGGCCTGCCGCTGGACGAAGCCGGCTGCAACAAGGCTGTCATCTTGCGCGCATGGAGCGGGTCAACGCGGGTGTCGTTGTCCCCGGTAAAGAACATCACCGCGGGGTAAGCCGTGCCTGCTTTGACATTTTGATAGGGCGAATACTTGAGCAGATAGCGGAACTGAATTTCGTTCTCCGCAGAGCCGTATTCCGTCTTCCAGTAAGAACCCACCAGGAAATTCTGGTAGCGCAACATATCCAGCAGCGGATATCCGCACCATACGGCCGAAAACAGATCCGGCCTCTGGGTAATGGATGCGCCCATCAAGAGTCCTCCGTTGGACCGGCCGCGAATGGCGAAGCGCGACGCAGAAGTGTACTTATTGTCGATCAGGTACTCGGCTGCAGCGAACCAATCATCGAAGACATTCTGCTTTTTCTCGAACATGGCCTGCTGATGCCAGCTCTCGCCGTACTCGCCGCCGCCGCGCAGGTTGGGCACGGCAAACCAGCCGCCCTGCTCCATCCACCACGCATAGGACGGGTTCCAGAGAGGCATTTCGCTGGAGTTGAAGCCGCCGTAGCCGGTCATCAACAAGCGCTCCGTCCCGTCCTGCTTCAAGCCTTTTTTGCCAGCGATGAACATGGGAATCCGGGTGCCGTCCTGTGACTTGAAGAACACTTGCTTTATCTCATACTGGCTGGTGTCAAAGGGAATCTCCTGTCGAGCGAAAACCGTGCGTTTGCCGGTGACGGTATCCAGCCGGTAGATTGTCGGCGGCTGAATGAAGGACTGGAAGGTGTAGAAGCCGTAGCGTTCAGACGGTCGACCCGAGAGGCTGGAGGTCGACCCGATACCGCTATAGTTGATGCGGCCGTCAGGCGTGCCATCCGGCAAGTAGATAGAGGTTTCCACTTTCACGTCCTTGAGTCTCGTGACGTAGAGCTTGCCGCCCGCGATAGAAAAGTTCTGGATGGGGTCAGGACCTTCGGCGATGATGGTCTTCCAGTCGCCGGGCTTGGCGCCGGGCTGTGCCATGAGGATGCGTCCGTTGGGCGCTTGATAATCGGTCCTCACAAACCACGTGCCCATGGCGTAGATGGTCGAGAAGCGGCAGTCCATGCCCCACACAAGGATGTCGAATGGAGCGTCTTGCTTGCTTAGGTCGCGGAAGATAATATCGACGCGGCGAGCGGGAACGCCGCGTTCGATTGCGACGACAAGATAGCGGCCATCATCGGTGATATCAGCACTGAACAGGTCGTCGCGCCCCAGCTTTTCGCCGTGAAACTCGCGCCCCAAGATGAGCGAGTCGCTGCCGGTGGGCGTGCCCAGCTTATGCAGGTAGAGCATCGTACCGGACTTGTCGTTGCGCGCGTAGTAAAACCTGCCGCCATCGGGAGCAAAGCGCACGCTGTCGTAGCGGGCGCTAAGCAGTTCATCCTCCAGCGTTTTTCCGGTCTTCACATTCAACAAGTGGACGGAGGTCTCATCCGCTCCTCCCTGGCGCACGCGGTAGGCCAGCAACGTTCCGTCGCGGGAGACGTCCGCCAGGCTCACGGAGGTGTTGGGGTCGTGGCTCAGGGCGACGGGGTCGACCAGCCTCTCGTCCTTCCCCGTCCAACCGCGGCGAAGGTAGATTGAGGCTTGCTGCTCGCCGGCCAGCCGCTTCATGAAAATGTAGTTGCCGCCGCGTTTGAAGGGCATTGACCAGCGGGAGACTTCCTCCAGAGCTTTCAGGCCTTCCACCAGCTGGGACCGTATACTCGCCTGTTTCAGATAGAGTGCCGTGTAGGCGTTTTGGGCGTCGATAAAAGCGCGGGTTTGGGGGCTCCTGGCGTCTTCAAGCCAGCGGTAGTTGTCAACGATCTTCGTCCCGAAGTAATCGTCTGATACCGGGATAGCCTCAACAGCCGGCGGCGGCGGCAGGGTGATGCCTTCGCGGCCATGAATCGTCTGGGCGAATGTGCCCACTCCGGCAACTACCCAAAGCAAAACTCCCCATGGAAAAATGCGCTGCATGCAATGCCTCCAGCCGACAGAATACCCGACAGGATGAGTGTTGCGCCGGACTCCCCGCATTGACATTGCCGATTTTGACGGCAACCCCGGTAGAATCAACACCAGTGGCTGAAGATTCCCCAATCCAAGTCCCAGCGCCTGCGCCGTCCAGATGGGCGCGCGCCCTGAGGCTGCTGCGCCCTACCCATGCGCATACCGCCTTCACAGCGACCCTGGTGCTGATGGCCTCTGCCTTCTTCTCGCACATCATCGGCCTGGTGCGGATCAAATACATTGCCTGGCTCTTTGGCCGCGGCATGGAAGCCGACGCATTCAACGCCGCCTTTGTGTTGCCGGACATGATTTCGTACTTTCTGGTAGGCGGCGCGGCCTCCATCACCTTTGTCACCATCCTCACGCGCTATCGCGAAACCGGGCGCGAAGAGGAGGGGCAGCGGTCGCTCTCGGTGATTCTGACCACCATGTTCCTGGTGCTGGGAGCGGCTATTGTGCTGGGTGAAATCTTTGCCCCACTTTACATTCACTGGTGGTTCGACGGCTTTGATCCGGTGAAGGCGGCTCTGTGCGTGCGGTTGACGCGCATTCTACTGCCCGCGCAGTTGTTTTTCTTCGCTGGCGGAGTCTTTGGTGCGGTGCTGCTGGTGCGCAAGCAGTTCAGCGTGCAGGCCTTTTCGCCGCTAATCTACAACCTGGGCACAATCGCGGGTGGCCTGTTTCTGGTGCATTACCTGGGCGTCTCTTCGCTGGCTATCGGCACGTTGACCGGGGCATTTCTGGGCCCGTTTCTGTTGAATGCGGTCTTCGCAAGGCGGGCGGGCACGCACTATCGGCCGATTCTTGACTGGCGCGATCCGGGATTGCGCGAGTGGGTGCGTCTCTCGCTTCCGTTGATTGTCGGAGTTTCACTGGTGAGCGCCGACAATTGGATCATCGCCCACTTTGCCTCGAATGTCGCGGGGGCAGTCTCGCTGATGACCTATGCCAAGCAACTCTTCACCGCGCCCATGACCATACTGGCCCAGGCAGCCGGCGCGGCGTCCATGCCATTTTTCGCCAGCCTGTGGAGCAAAGAGCGCCATTACGAATTTGCCATTGGCGTGGCTGACTCCGTCTCGCGTGTAGCCTCGCTGGGGCTGCTGGCGGCTTCGGCCATGATCGCACTGGCCGTACCGTTGGTGGAACTGCTCTACATGGGCGGACGTTTTTCCCCGAGCGATGCGCGAGAATGCGCCGGCTATTTTGCGGTCTTCTCCATCAGCTTGTTTCTATGGTCGGCGCAGGCGATTTATGCGCGGGCATTTTATGCCGCGGGCAACACGCTGATTCCGATGGTGGCGAGCACATTGGTCACGCTGCTCTCGCTGCCCATCTATTACTCGCTTTATCACGGGTATGGAGCCATCGGGCTGGCTATCGCTTCCGATCTGGGCATTGCCATGCAAACAATTGTTCTCGCTGTGCTGCTGCATTTACGGCGTATGGTTTCGCTGGCCAGTCTGGATTACGCGGAGATGGGCCGCTGCCTGCTGGCTGCGGCGGTAAGCGGCGCGGGGGTTGGGCTCGTCTTCTGGTGGCTTGGCGGCATGGCACACAAAGCAATGCCGGGCCAGGTTTATTGGATCGACCTGGCAGTGCTGGCAGCAGGAATGGTGATGTGGTCCGCGATTACCAAATGGGTGCTGGAAATGAGCGGGTCGGCGTTGCCCAGGGTGACAATGAAGCGGCTGGGGCTGGGTTAGGGCAATCCTCTGCCATTTCTGGTTCATTTTTAACTATCTATAACAATTAATGTGGCTTATAAAACAATTTCTTCGGTTGATTTCCGCTTCGTTTCCCGAGTTTATACCTCAATACCCGCCCTCCGGCAGAGCATCGTTCGATAAAGCACACTCCTGTTGCAGACACTCACGCCCCTGTGTGGGCAGGGGCGCGAGCGTTCAAACTGAACTTGCTGCACGGCTAGAACTAGGCCGGCTTGGACGACTCTGACGCAGCGGGCGAAGAAGCCGCGACGGAAGTCTTGGCTTCGGCGGATGGTTTAGCATCGGCCTTCTTGATGTCGATGCCGCCCTTGAAGTAGGCGCCGTCTTCAATGCTGATGCGTGCCGCGGTTACATCGCCGGTCAGAGCTCCCTCGGCGCGGATATCAACCCGGTCAGTGGCGGCGATATTGCCGCGCACCTTGCCCAGAATGACGATTTCGCGCGCGGAGATGCCGGCAGCCACCTGGCCATTGCGGCCGATAGTGATGCGGTTACCGGGAAGGGCGATGGTGCCCTCGACTTTGCCATCAATAAACAGCGACTCTGTGCCGGTAATCTCTCCCTTGATAATCAGGCCCTTGCCGATGGTGGCCTGGTCGCCGGCAGTAACTGGAGCCCGGTTAGGGTATTCAGCGGACGAAGTGGGCACCGCCTGGCGGGAGGGTTCAGGATTAAAGCTGGGGGTAACAGGTCCGGGTTGGGTGGGTTTCCACATAGCGCTCAAAATGAATCCTTTTCTGTCCTGAAAGGACGGGCATTCTAAAGCCGGGGCCACTGCCGCAAGCCCAAGCGAAATGAATCTTTGGGCTGCCTGGCTTTACGCCTTGGGCAACCCATGCGCGGCCACAATTAGGATGTTATATCTTCGCGGCCATCCTGGAGTATTGTGTTGGGAATATTTTATGACAACACGCTGTACTCTTGAGGTATGAATGATCAGGAACTGGTGGCGCGGATTGCCCGTTCGGCAGGCGGCAAGGCTGGGTATAAGCAACTGGTGCGCGAACTGGGCCTGGGCGGAGGCCGGGAACGGCGTCTATTGCTGGAACAACTTGCACGGCTGACTGCCCGCGGCACGTTGACCAGGCTCGATACAGAGCACTGGAGCATTCCCAAACCACTTGGCAGGCGGGACAATCTGGCCGCCGGGCGGCTTGACCTGCATCGCGACGGCTATGGCTTTGTGCGGCCCAGCGCCCGCCGGACTTCCGATGAGGGGGACATCTTCATTCCTCCCAACGAGATCAGCGGCGCCATGCAGGGCGACCAGGTGCTGGTGGAAGTTGAACCTCCCAAGGCTGATGGCCGCCTCATGGGCCGGATTGTGCGCGTGCTGGAGCGGCGCAATCCCACCGTTGTCGGAGTTTTTCATTATGCCCGGTCGGAGCGCGCGGCTGGGCATACGGTTGTACCTTTCGATGAGCGTATGACACAGTCCATCTTAATTCCAGTCGGGCAGGAACTGCCTGCCGCCCGTGAGTCCGCATCGCCCCACCGTGTGCTCGGTGAAGAGGCAATATCTCGCGCTCACCAAAGCCTGGAAGGCCTGGTGGTGGATGTGGAGATCACCAGTTGGCCCACGCCGACGCGGCCGCCGGTGGGCCGCGTGATTGAAGTGCTGGGCTCGCCGGACGATTTCGGCGTCGATGTGGAGATGATGATCCGCAAGCACCAATTGCCGCGAGTCTTTCCGGATAGTGTGCTGGCCGAGGCGCGCGCCGTGGCTCATCTTGATTCGGATGAAGCAGCCAGCCGGCGCGATTTTCGCTCGCTGCCCATCGTCACCATCGACGGTGAGACGGCGCGAGACTTTGACGACGCGGTTCTGGTAACGGAACGCCCCGACGGGGGCTACGAGTTGCAAGTGCACATTGCCGACGTAGCGGAGTACGTGCGCGCGGGAACGGATCTCGATCTGGAGGCGCGGCTCCGGGGAACCAGCGTTTACTTCCCCGATCGCGCCATCCCCATGCTGCCGCAGGAGTTGTCGACGAACATTTGCAGCCTGCGCCCCGGCGAAGATCGTCTTGTCCTAAGCTGCCTGATGCAACTGGACTCCGGCGGGCGTATCGAGAGCTACGAGATTGTTGAAGGCGTGATTCGCTCGACGGCGCGGATGACCTACGCGGAAGTTCACGCGATTCTGGAAGGCGATGCTGAGACCCGCGCCCGCTACACCAGCCTCGTACCGGAGTTTGAGCGGATGCACAAGCTGGCCGTCCTGATGAACAAGCGGCGCGAGGAGCGGGGCAGCATCGACTTCGATCTGCCGGAGCCGGTGATCGAGTTCGACGAACAGGGGCAGATGCGCGGCGTCACCAAGTCGGAGCGCACATGGGCAAACCGTCTGATCGAGGAGTTTATGCTGGCGGCCAACGAATGTGTGGCCACATGGCTCGAAGATCTGGGCGTGCCGTCTCTCTATCGAATTCACGAAAAACCCGAGCCGCGCCGCGTGGTGCAATTCGAGGAGCTGGCGGCCAGCTTCGGGTATTCGCTTGGCCTGGGCGCTCTGCCGGTCCGGCGCATTCAGACGCGGGCAGAACGCCGCGAAGTACGCGGGCAGGGGCGCAAGCCGCGCGTGCACGAGGTGCCCGAAGACATTCCCGTCACGCCGCGCATGTATCAAAAGCTGGCAGCGAAGATCGAGGGCAAGCCGGAGGAGCGAATTCTGAGCTACCTGATGCTACGCTCGCTTAAGCAGGCGCGCTACTCGGAGATTAACGAGGGCCACTTTGCACTGGCCGCGCCCACTTACACGCACTTTACCTCGCCTATTCGCCGCTATCCCGATTTGATTGTGCATCGAATCGTGAAGGACTTGCTACGAGAGGGCGTGCGCGGCGAAGGCAAGGTGGCCGAGGGCCGGTACAGCTCGCCCTGGGCGCATCCGGATGAAGGGAGTGGATATGGGTTCGTGGTTTCCCACCCTAGCCGCAAAAACAAAGACGCGGCGAGGGTGGGGCACCCAGTTTCTGGTTTCACCGGCGACCCGCCCATCCCCGAACCCGAGCTGGCGCAGATTGCCGAGGAATGCAGTCAGACAGAGCGCCGCGCCGCCGAGGCCGAGCGCGAACTGGTGGAGTGGAAGAAGGTGCGCTTCATGCAGGACCGCGTCGGCGAGGAGTTCGCCGCGTTGGTGCTGAACCCGGCAAAGTTCGGGTTGTTCGTCGAGCTGACCGACCTCTTTGTCGAGGGCCTCGTGCCCATCGATTCGCTCGCCGGCGACCGCTACACCTGGCGCGAGAACACGCACGAGATTATCGGCGAGCGCACAGGCCGCCGCTTCCGCGCCGGCGACCGGGTGCAGGTGATTCTGGACCGCATTCTGGCGTCAGAGCGCAAGCTGCAGTTCTCGATTATGGAAGAGGGATTGCCGCTGACCGGGGAAAAAGCCGCCAAGTCGCCTCCCCGACCGAAGAAGAGCAAACGCAGTGACACATCTATCCCAGCTTCCAGGAAAAGGAAGAAGTTCGGCAAGAAGAACAAGCGGCGCTGAGCTTTCCGGAAGACAGCGCCGCGAGCTGTGAAGATACCTTAGACTCCTGCTTGCTTCTCGGCGAAATTACCGATTATGGGCAGCTTGAAACGCTTGCCCTGGAAGGCGTTGATCACAGGCAGAAGCCAGATGACAAACCAGGCAAGATCGATCAGTAGCCATAGCATTCCAATCACTCCGTGTATATACCACGGAAGGATGAACGCTAGAATACCAAAAACAATCATGAGCACAATGTCGATTACGAATGCCGCGGCGGTCAGCAGAATCGACTGCCAGCAGTGGAAGCGTATCGACGCCTTCTGGTTGTAGGGCGCAACAACCAGGAAGATGATCGCCGGGATAAATGTGAAGTAGGCGAGGCCGCCTGCGACTTCATCGGTAAGGCCAGTTTGCGGAGTGTTTTCAGGCACAGTAGCTCCTTTGGGATTGGACCCTGTTAACAATAGTAGATGTTTCACGCCCCAACCGGATTGGGCAAATCCCAAGGAAATCCGGACGGCTCTTGTGCAAAGGGCGCGGGCTTGAGACGAGTCTAGGAAAAACGCCCACACAGGCGGTTGTCAAGCAGAATCTCAACTAGCAGCGGAGGCCTCTTGCGAGGAGCGGATACCTATAACGAGGAAGATTGGATTCTGTCGATTAGCCCAGGATCGTTGTTGCGCACATTTCCCACGCGACTGCTGACCGGCCAGGCGCGCATTTGTTCTGCCGGGAAGGGGCGAAGCAACTCCACGGGAGGCTTTGTCGGGTCATAGGGCGCAAGCCAGCGGGCATAGTCGCCCGGCTCCAGAATCACCGGCATGCGGTTGTGGATGGGCTTCATCAATTCATTAGGGCTGGTGGTGAGGATGGTGAAGGTTTCCAGCGGCGGACCATCCGCGGGTTGCCAGCTCTCCCAGAGCCCGGCAAAGGCGCAGGGATCGCCGCTCTTGAGGGCTATGGCGTAGGGCTGCTTCGTTTTGGCGTCAACCTGTTGCCACTCGTAAAAGGCGTCAGCAGGCACCAGGCAGCGGCGCTTCTTCAAGGCCTCGCGGAAGGCAGGCTTGCGGGCTGCTTCCTCGGCGCGGGCGTTGAATGTGGAGTAGCTCAGCTTGTCGTCCTTGGCCCAGAAGGGCACCAGCCCCCAGCGTTGCAAGGCAAACTCCCGGCGGCCAGAGCCGGGATTGAGCCGCACCACGGGCTGAACGCTCTGCGGCGCAATGTTGTAGCTGGATGCAAAGAAGGGAATTCCTTCCAGCCCCACGTCGAACCAGCCGGCGATCTCCTCGATTGTGGACTTGCGCATGAATCGGCAGCACATACCCGCACAGGATAATCCGGCGCGGGCGCAAAGGCCAACCGAAAGTCGACACACCAATCCAATACAATAGGGCAAGGAGCAGACTGATGGCACACATGGTGTTTTGCGTTCGCTACAAGAAGGAGATGGAGGGACTGGATGAGCCTCCGTTTGACTCCGAGTTTGGCCAGAAGATTTACAAGAACGTCTCCAAGGCGGCCTGGGGCGAGTGGGTCGACCGGCAGAAGATGCTGCTCAACGAGTACCGCTTGCAGCCCTGGACCCCGCAGGCACAGCAGTTTCTTGTCGAACAGATGGAGCAGTTCTTCTTTGGCGAGGGACTCGGTTTGCCCCAGGAGTACGTTCCGCCATCGCAGTAAATACAGTGGTCAGTGATCAGTTGTCAGTGGATAGTTGCGGCTGAGCGGTTGTCTGGCTTTTCGGGATGACACCTCGCAATTTTCTGTGAAGATTTCGATAGGGCGCGAGCGCGCAAGCCCGGCCTCGTGTAAACTAAGTACGACCCCAAAAGCCGGCTCCCCAAGAGCCGGCTCGATTGTGTCGGGACGTGGCTCAGCCTGGTAGAGCACTCGCTTGGGGTGCGAGGGGTCGGCAGTTCAAATCTGCCCGTCCCGACCATTATTCTCCTTCAGCACAATCCTTCCTCAGCCTCGGCTGCGATCGAACTGCCGGCCGCGAGCGCCCCAATCCGCATTCGCTTGAGCGAATGCGGCGAATCAGGTCTGCGAGGGGGCCGGTCCATGGGACTGGCAATGCGGCAGTTCAAATCTGCCCGTCCCGACCATTATTCTCCTTCAGCACAATCCTTCCTCAGCCTCGGCTGCGATCGAACTGCCGGCCGCGAGCGCCCCAATCCGCATTCGCTTGAGCGAATGCGGCGAATCAGGTCTGCGAGGGGGCCGGTCCATGGGACTGGCAATGCGGCAGTTCAAATCTGCCCGTCCCGACCATTAAAATCAAGCATTTACAGAATAACCTCCGGAAGAGACTCGGAAATTGTAGGGGAATTTGCGGGGATCCCGATGCAGTTTTCATGCTTTGGGGTCCCCACACTCTGCCTATTGGACAAACTGTCCTGCCATAGCGACCACCGATTCCACTGCTCGCCGCTTTGCTTCCAGTCGGACGTAGCTGTAATGCTCCAGCATTTTCCGGCTTAGATGTGGGCGTCCGCCCATAGAGTCTTCAGGTGAGCCTTTAGGTGAGCCATCAGGGGAGCCTTCATTGAAAAGGCTATCGGAACTTGTCCCCCTACCCCCATGCTGATGTGTAGAGAACGGACCGCGCAAAAAGCGTTTTCCACCAAAAAGGCGAAAAGCGCATTCTTCGACCTGGATTGGCTCAAAAGGCATGGGCGCTGTCTTGATCGACCTTGGCAATCGGCCTCTGACAGTTACACCACCGGGGCCAGAGCAACGGCCAAGAATCAACAATAGCGCAAAGAGCTCGCGATCATTCCGATTCAATGACGTAACGATGGAATCCGTTGGTGTGGATGATGTGGGCGTCGTGGTTCTGGTGATGAGCAGCGTGAGGCCGAAGGATACAGCGCGGGGTTTTGAGATGTATCAGAGCCAGATCGCACACGTTTTATAGAAGTTCTATGGCTGCAAGGCGAAGCTCGCACTCCATAGCAACAAATAGCGCGGGGCCGAGCTGCTCAAGCAAACTAATGCTGGAACTGCCTACCAGCTAAGTGCGATGTGAAGGGGTAGGGGGTCATAATCTCTGCGTAAAAGGTGAACCTATACCGTGCTTCAAACACACTAGCGTCAATAGAGCCCATGCATATTTTACTTGCCACATTCTATTCTTCGATCCGTTCTCTTTGTTTCATTGGATTGTTGGTTGCTTGCGGCGACAGGTCCGCCCATATTGCAGAATGACTTGCCCAAGTTCTGGTTCCTGCTCGGGTCGATCTGGTTATCTGCAACGACTAATCACCATGCTAGATATAAATGGATAAAGATAATATAAGTACAGTGAACTGCGTGGCAAGCACATAGTCGGATCATTATGGACTCAAGAAATGCGGTCAAGTAATAGCTGAAAGAGCAGATGTTTACGACTTACTTATGTATCACTCACGCAATGTTTATAACTATCTTCAACACACACACGGATTCTTTACGGCCACAACGCTAATGTCTATGTAAGTCACTCCCCTCTCACAAACAGAGTGGATATAAGTGGCCAAGGAAATATACACATAAAGGCGCAATGCTACTTAGCCTTTTCGAAAACACTGCGTTTTCTTTGCGGCTCCTTTATGTCGCTTTGCATATTTGTAAAGTGAGGGACGATACCAGAAATCTAGTCATTCCTCAGTGATAACAACAGCTACTTAACCTGGCGACGCCTGGCGTCGTGGAGAACAGACACCTATGAAGAACAATTTCAGGATGGTCATCTTATTGGGAGCTGCAATCTGCGGACTCGGCGTGCAGCTCGTGTGTAAAGCCCAAAGCACAACTCCAGACAACGCCACAACGCCGCAGAGCGCGAACGCTGCTTCGAATCCTTCTGCCGCCGCCGCGCCGACCGACAGCGAAGCAATCATCAAAGAACTCACGGAGATGAAGGCGCGGATCGAGCAACTTGAATCCGAACTGAAAGCAGTCCGCGATGCCAACGCACTGCGTGCGGCAGAGAAGACCGCTGTGAGCGGCACTTCAAGCAGCCCGGTGACGCCGAACACGCAGGCCGTGGCTGCGCCTGCCCCGGCGGCGGCTCCCGCGCCACCCGAGATGAGAGCGGAGGTCACTACCAAGGAGACACCGTTCCCCGGCGACTGGACCTGGCTCAACAGCAACGGACGCGTGGTGGACTTCCCGATGACTACCAAGTACTTCACGCCGGAGTTCCGCGCCGACGTGAATTACACCCTCGACTACAACCACCCGTCAGACGACACCCTGGGTGGATCGACGGAGACCTTTCGCTCCGATGAAATTCAGGTCGAGCAGTTGAGCTTCGGCGGCGACATTCGCATCGACAATGTCCGCGGCAGATTTCTAACCATGTACGGCATGTTCGCCACCACCACCCCGCGCAACGACGGCAGCGTGAATCGTGGTCAGTGGAATCTTGCCGACGCATACAGGTACGTCTCAGAGGCATGGGGCGGATATCACTGGGATGTGAACCACGGCCTCAACCTGGACGCCGGCATCTTTGTTTCGTACATCGGCCTGTTCAGCTACTACAACGCCGACAACTGGACCTATCAGCCCTCGTTCGTCTCCTCCAACACGCCTTGGTTTTTCAACGGTATTCGCGTGCAGTGGTTCCCAACGAAAAACCTGAAGATCGAGCCATGGTTTATCAACGGCTGGCAGTCGTATGCCCGTTACAACGGCAAGCCGGGGTTGGGCGGACAGATTCTGTATCGTCCCAAACCGTACCTGGACTTCGTCTGGAACAACTACGGCCTGGGTGAAGACGACGCCGGCTTCCCCGGACGCTCACGCATCCATGCCGACTACAGCGCGCAAGTCAAGGTGTATGACAAGCCAAAGCAGTTCCTGAACAAAATTGCCTTCACCGTCACAGGCGACCTTGGTTGCGAATACGGCGGCGGACCCGCTTCATTCGCCACCACGGATGGCGCGCTCAACCCGAAGGGCCTCTCACCGATGATGGGCACCACCGACACTTACAACGGCGGCGTGAACTGCCACAACTCCAAAAACGGCAGGCCCAAGCAGATGTTTGCCGGCTGGATGATGTACAACCGCTATTGGTTCAAGAAGGATAGGTACGCAATTACCCTGGGCGGCGGCCAGATGAACAACCCCGGCCGTTACCTGACGCTATTGCCGCCCATCAACGGCGCGACGGCCGTCACCGGCACCCCGTACTATACCCAGAACGCCGGTGATCGAGCTCAGATGCACGACGGCACCATCACCTTCGATTACATGCCGAGCCAGTACATCACCTTCCGCGCGGAAACTGGCTACCGCTACTCCGACACGCCTTACTGGACCGGCCGCGGCGGCATGACGCCTCCGGGTGGTAACAACGGCTCACCGGCACAGTATGCATGCGCCAGTGGTGCTCCCTCCGGGTTTGGTTATGGAACCCAGGGCCTGTTCAGCGCGGAGCTAGCCTGCGGCGCAGGCTTAGCCGCAGGTACACCCGCAGGGCTCAATTCCATCTGGTGGCCTGATCTGCGCACCAACCAGACTGTAAGCACGCTGGCGCTCATGGTCAGATTCTAGTCGTCCAGTTCCACGAGGCCGCGATTGGTAAATGCGGCCAAATATGCTAACTGCGCGGGCCTCATTCACTACGTTTCTTTGTGAAACTCTTCATGCGGCCCTAACGCAAATCGACAAATACTTGAACAATCATTCATGAAACTTGCAACTGCAGCATTGGGATTGCTTGTAATTCCGGTGCTGCCTAAGGCCAGGACACGCAAAATGAGGTGCAAGAAGCCGCATGAAAAACAAAGCTATTGGATTTGGTTTGCTTCTGATGGTACTTGGGGCATTGCTGGCCGCCGGTGGCTGCAAGAGCGATAAGGTGGATGCAGCCGCGGAGGCTCCGCCTCCCGCCAAGGTGGTTTCCGGAGTGGACGTCTCATTTTTCGCGGTCGAGCATCCGGAGCTGTATCCGATCATAACAGCGACCGAATACCAAGCCCCGTCGCAACTGTTCGTGACCGGCACTGTGTTTCCGGACATCGCGCGAACTGTTCCGGTGATTTCGCTTGCCTCCGGCCGCATTGTGGACATTCGCGCTCGCCTCGGCGACACAGTAAAGAAGGGACAGCTCTTACTGCGTGTTCGCAGCGACGACATTTCGGGAGGCTTCGACGCCTACCGCAAGGCCATCTCCGATGAACTCCTTGCGCGCAAGCAGTTGGATCGAGCGAAGGTGCTTTACGAGCACGGGGCCATAGCGCTGGGAGACCTGGAGGTGGCGCAAGACACCGAGGACGACGCCAAGACCACCCTCGATACCGCCACTGAGCATCTTCGCCTGCTGGGCAGCGATCCTGAAAATCCGAAGGGAATTGTCGATATCTTCGCCCCGGTTTCCGGCGTGATCACCGACCAGGAGGTTACCAATGCGGCATTCGTGCAAGCCTACTCTACGCCGAACCCATTTACTATTTCGGACCTAACCACCGTGTGGATCGTCTGTGATGTCTACGAAAACGACATGGCCAACGTGCGCGTCGGGCAGCTCGCCGACATCAAGCTGAACGCCTATCCGGACAAAGTTCTCAAGGGCAGGATCAGCAACATCGGCTCGATTCTCGATCCGAATATTCGCACAGCGAAGGTCCGTATTGAAGTGGCCAATCCTGGCGAGATGATGCGGCCGGGCATGTTCGCTACGGCCACTTTGTTCGGCAAGGAGAAGCAGACTTACACGGCTGTCCCGGCGTCCGCGATCGTGCATCTGCACGACCGCGATTGGGTCTTCATCCCCGTGCAAGGAAAGTTTAAGCGAATTCAGGTCATCAGTGGAGAGCAGTTACCGAACAATATGCAGGAGGTTCTATCCGGGTTGCAGCCTGGCCAGCAGGTGGTGACAAACGCCATCAATCTCCAAAATGCGATCGACAATGAATGACGCTCAACTTCGGGACTGGAGAAAGAAGCCATGATTCGCAGGCTCGTAGATTTTGCTCTCAATAATCGGTGGTTGGTGCTGGCGATTGGGTTGCTATTGCTCGGCTGGGGGGCGGTATCGTTTCACAACATGCCCGTCGAGGTCTATCCGGACATCGCCGATAATTACGTGTCCATCATCAGCCAGTGGCCAGGGCGTTCCGCCGAAGAAATGGAACAGCAAGTATCGGTTCCCATCGAAATTCAGATGTTTGGGATTCCGCATCTCACGACGACACGGTCGGAGTCGATTTTTGGTCTATCCCTGGTTACGTTGATCTTCGACGACCAATCGGTGAACGAATGGAACCGCCAGAAGGTGCTCGAAAGGCTCACGCAGGTGAATGTGCCGGCAGGCGTGCAGCCTCAAATCGGTACGGATTGGAGCACCACCGGCCAGATTTATTGGTACACCATCCGGAGCAACAATCCCGCATATGACCTGATGAATTTGCGGAGTATCGAAGACTGGACTCTGTACAAGGAATTCCGGAAAGTTCCGAACGTTGTGGACGTGAGCGACTTCGGCGGCACCGCGCGCGAATATCAGGTGCGCGTCGATCCGAATAAGCTCATCTCCTACGGCTTGAGCATCAGCCAGGTGGAGAACCAGTTGGCCATCAACAACGTGAACGCCGGCGGCAGCTTCGTTGAAGAGGGCTTGCAGCAACTGAACGTCCGCGCACTCGGACTTTACCGCAGTGTGCAGGATATCGAGAATACCGTGCTGACGACTGCGCATGGGGCTCCAGTTCGCGTAAAGGACATCGCGGTCGTCGAGTGGGGACCCAGAATTCGGCTGGGGCGCATGGCCAGAGCCGATCATCGTCCGGACGGCGTCATTGTAGATGAACCCGACGTCATCCAGGGCGGCGTGCTGATGCGCAAGGGGGCCGAAGAAGGCCCCACGATCGAAGGGATTCACAAGAAGGTGGAGGAGCTCAACAATCGCATCCTGCCCGAGGGTGTGAAGGTTATTCCCATGCTCGACCGCAGCGATCTGCTTCATTACACGTTGCACACGGTGCTGCACAACCTCGCCGAGGGGATGATCCTGGTTACGATCATTCTCTTTCTCTTTCTCGGTAATATTCGTGGCGCCTTCATCGTTGCGGTGACCATTCCATTTGCCTTGCTTTTTGCATCCATCTTTCTCAACCTGAGCAATATTCCCGCAAACCTGATTTCACTTGGCGCGCTCGACTTTGGAATGGTTGTGGATGGCGCCGTGGTTATGGTGGAAAACATCATGCGGCATTTGAGCCACCGCAAGAACGGTTCACCCGAGGCGGGCCGCATTACCATGAGCGTCAAGACGCCGGTTGAGATGATCCGTGACGCCTCTCACGAGGTCCAACGGCCGGTTTTCTACGCCATCGCCATCATCATCACCGCCTACCTGCCGATCTTCACGTTGCAACGAGTCGAAGGGCGTTTGTTCCGGCCCATGGCCTACACCGTTGCCTTCGCACTACTCGGCGCCATAGTATTCTCCATTTTCATTGTGCCTGTGCTTGCTGCATTCCTATTCCCGCATGGCGTCAGGGAATGGCGCAACCCGGTTATGGAGTTCCTGAAGGACCGTTACAGGGGCGGGGTCAAGTGGGCTATTGAAAATCGATGGATCACCGTTGGCGTTGGCCTGGCTTCGCTGGCCGGCGCTCTTTTCCTGACTTTCAGTGGAATCATTGGCTCGGAGTTCCTGCCCCATTTGGACGAAGGCGCCATTTGGGCGCGAGGCGCGATGGCCAACAGCGTTGGCGAGACGGAAGGCACGCGCTTCGCCCAGCAAAACCGCTATATCTTCGCCTCGTTCCCCGAGGTCATCAAGGTTATTTCGCAAGCCGGGGCTCCCGACGATGGAACAGACACGGGAGGATTCGGCAACACGGAATATTTCATCGACTTGAAGCCCAAGGACCAATGGCGACCCATTTTTCATCAGAATAAAGAGGAGCTGATCGCCGCCATGGATCGCGAAGTGGAGAAACACCCAGGGGCTTTCTGGAATTTCTCCCAGCCCATTGAGGACAACGTGGATGAAACCATGACCGGCACGAAAGGCGGACTGTGTGCCAAGCTTTACGGGCCGGACCTGGATGTTCTCGAGGAAAAGGGCGAAGAGATCAAAGATGTTATGGGCAAAATTGACGGAGTCAAGGATCTGGGAGTCCAACGCAATACGGGCCAGCCGAATATCGATCTCACCGTTGACCGTCTGGCGGCTGCGCGCTTCGGCATCAATGTGGCCGATATACAAGATGCCATCCAGACCGCCGTCGGCGGTAATCCCGTCAGCCAGGTCCTGCAGGGAGAGGCAGTCTACAACGTGGTCGTACGCTATCAGAAACCGTATCGTGATACCAAGGAGGCTATCCAGAATATTCGACTGCTCTCTCCCACGGGAGAGCGCGTCGCGCTGGCTCAGTTGACCAAAGTCCAGGTTCGCGATGACGCCTACGACATTTACCGGGAAGACGGTTCCCGCTATGTGGCCATCCGCTTTGAGGTTCGCGGGCGCGATATGGGCACCACGGTCAAGGAAGCCATCGACAAGATCGCCAAGAATGTGCAGTTACCGCATGGCTATCATCTCGAATGGTCGGGAGAATACGATAGCGAAACGCGAGCCGAAAAAAGGCTGCTTCTTATCGTGCCCCTGACAATCTTTTTGATCTTCATCATTCTCTACACCATGTTTCGTTCCTTCAAGTGGGCGCTGCTGATTCTCGCCAACGTGGTCATGGCTCGCGTGGGAGGCTTGCTCGCCCTCTTGGTGACCGGCACATTCTTCAGCGTATCTTCTGGAGTCGGCTTCCTGGCGCTTTTTGGAGTTTCGGTTCAGACGGGCGTCATTATGCTTGAATACATCAACCAGCTACGGGCGCGAGGCTATACGCCGGAAGGCGCCGCGATTGAGGGCGCTGTCTTACGGCTTCGTCCCATCATGATGACCATGCTGGTGGCTACCTTGGGACTGCTGCCCGCCGCGATGTCGCACGCCATCGGCTCCGATTCGCAGCGTCCGTTTGCCATCGTCATTGTGGGAGGACTGATTTCCGACCTCCTGATGAGCATCTTCCTCCTGCCGACGCTGTATGTCTGGGTCGCGCGAGAAGGGGACGTGCTCCCGAAACCGGAGGTGTCAAATGAAGCCGTCTAAGCTAATATCTGTTTTCACGCAAAGCATTGGCAGTTATGTCTTAGGCGTTGCTCTCCTTGCTGGCTCCGCAAGCGCGCAGCAGGCGCTTACCTGGGAGCAGGTGAAGACGAAGTTCGAGGCGGTCAATCCGGTGTTGAAAGCGGATGCGGCCAACGTGGAGGAAATGAAGGCCGAGGAGATCACAGCCTTTCTTCGCCCCAATCCGCAATTTACGTTTTCAACGGATGGGACACAACTAGCGCGTCATAACGGCGTTTGGCAGCCATTGACCGGCACTCAGTATCAGCCCAATTTCAGTTACCTGCATGAACGGGAGCGCAAGCGCGAACTGCGCCTGGAGAGCGCCAAGGAAGGTACGCAGATTTCTCAGTCCCAGCACGTTGACCTGGAACGCAATCTGATCTTCGGCCTGCGCTCGGCCTTTGTGCAAACGCTACAAGCCAAGGCTGTGCTGGCGTTGGCCAAAGCCGACCTAGAGTACTACGACAAAATCATCGAGATCAGCCGTGCCCGCTTCAACGCCGGCGACCTGGCCAAGATCGATCTGGCCCGGATAGAACTTCAGCGCGTGCAATACGAGTCTGAGATCGAAACTGCGATTGTTAATTTGCGCCAGCAAAAGATACAACTTCTTCTACTGCTCGATGATCGCACGCCGGTCGATCAGTTCGACGTGATCGGACTCTTTGAGTTAGGCCCTGACTTGCAGCCACTTGACGATTATCACCAGATTGCTCTGGACAACCGTCCGGACCTGCGGGCGGCAATCCAGACAATTCAGCAATCGCAGACGAATCATAAACTTGCCGTCTCCAATGGTTCGACTGATCCAACCTTCGGCGCGTGGTACACCTACAACCCATCATTCAATAACCCGAACGACCAACAAACGCTTGGTCTCAACGTGAGCATTCCCTTGCGCATCTTCGACCGGAACCAGGGCGAGAAGAAGCGAACGCTGATCGACATCGACAAAAGTCAGGACGCAGCCGAAGCAACCAAGGCGCAGGTCTTCAGCGACGTGGACAACGCCTACGAATTGGTGCGCAGCAATATTGCTTTGATCAAGCCATACAAGGCGCAGTATCTCGATCAGTCAGTTTACGTGCGCGACACGGTTACATTTGCCTATCAACACGGAGGAGCGTCGTTGATGGATTTTCTAAATGCGCAGAGCGACTACCGCGTGGTTCAACTGGCGTACTTGCAGCTAATCGGCGCGTATATGACGGCCGCCGGCCAAATGAATCTTGCCGTGGGGCATGAGGTTATTCAATGATGAACATGCCTGTTGTGAAGAGCGCCAGGCGCGTCGTCTATTTGATTACTGGTACGGAGAGGTCGAATTAATGAAGAGACATGAAGCTAGAGCTCGCATCGAAGAGTTTGGCATCCTTCCTTCTGTGCGTGTAAATTCGCGGGAACTCGCGCTATTTGCGGCAGAGACTGTTTACGCAGCTGGAATCCCTGTTGTCGAGATCACCTTGACTACGCCTGGCGCTCTGGAGGTGATCGACGACCTGGCAAAGCGCTACCCGGATATGGCAGTCGGCGCCGGCACTGTATTGGATGAGGAGGCTGCACGCCTGAGCGTCAACGCCGGGGCCAGATTCCTGACCAGCCCCGGATTTGTTCCGGAGGTGGCGGCCTATGCAAACACAGTCAATGTCGTCGTGCTTCCAGGAGCTTTGACTCCGACCGAAATCATCGCGGCATGGAAAGCGGGCTCGGATCTTGTCAAGATCTTCCCTACAGGTCATATAGGAGGCATCCAGTACGTGCGCGCACTGAAAGTGCCGCTTCCGCAAATTCCGTTGATTGCCTCAGGCGGCGTGAATCAGTTGACGGCGTTCGACTTTATTCAGGCCGGAGCAACTGCTATTGGCCTGGGTGGAGAACTGCTGCCCAAAGAGGCTTTGCACTTTCGCCAGGTAGATCGTATCCATGAGTTGGCGAACAGGTTCCTTGGCCTGGTGCGAGACGCGCGGGCGTTGCGCGAAACTTACTACTAAGGCAACACCTAAGTCGCATACTGCATAACATGCGAATACTCGGCGATCTGCTGTTTTCTGAGTTATGGGCTGGTTGGACAATAGGCTCCATTCGTGCCTGCAGGCTATGAAACGATTAGTCGTCCACGCGAGCCTGATTAATGTTATAAGAACGGCCTGAACATAAACTCGCTCATATCTTCTATAGATATAGAGGAAGTCGAGTATGCGTATATACACAATTAAGCGACACTTATTGACTCTTTGTAAAGATTTATTTCATTTCATAGGTTCTCTTCATGCCTCCCTCACGTTTTCTCTTCAATACTTGAAGCATGGGAGGTAATAAAGACATGAACCGGAGCCTGTTAGCAACATGTTTTCTGTCACTTGCTTTCGCGGGTGCTGGATATGCGCAGGGCACGGCCTCTTCCTCAGAGACTGGCGCCAATTACACTAAGGCACAATTGAAACAGTTGGAGCTCAGCGCGCATACGCCGGAGCAATATACGGCACTCGCCAGTTACTTTGGCAAGCAGCGCGCCAACTATCTGCAGAAGGCAGAGGAAAGTAAGAAGGAGTGGGTGCAGCTCAGCCAGAACGTCACGAGCGCGGCAGCCAAGTACCCAAGGCCTGCAGACTCGGTACGGAATTATTACGAGTATTACATGCACAAGGCCGACGAGGCAGGCAGCCTCGAAGCAAAGTACAGGCATCTGGCGTCGCCGGATGTCCTTGCTAGCGCGCAATAACGCGGCGAACACGAGCAAATTCTGCCGAGTAGACGCCTGGTCGGCATGGAAGGCAGGGAGCAGGTTTAACTGAGCTGCTCCCTCCTCCAATCACATATTCTCTAGATACATTCCTTATGTAATCTTCACGCGTACACTGCTAGGCTTTAGCCAGCTTGCCGGGAGCCCGGATCGAGCAATATACGAGTCAAATGGAAAAGCCAATAGTCATGAAATCGAAGCAATTGCCGCGAAGACTTCGATTTTTGGCACAATGTCTGGCATCCAGTGCAGTCCTCGCTCTGTTGACCTACTTCGGGTTTGTTCTGCAGATTAACCTGTTGACAATAGGCCTCCTCTATTTGTTGATTGTCGTGGCTGTAGCTTCACTCTTCAGTTTCTGGCAGGCCTCGCTGATTTCACTTCTGGCGGTAGCCTGTCTGGACTATTTCTTTTTACCGCCTATTTTTCATTTTGATGTTGCAGATCCGCAGGACTGGGTGGCGCTTGCAACGTTCGAGGTGACGGCGCTTGCGATCAGCAGATTTCACGGGCGGGAAAGGCGGGTTGCAAGAGAGGCTGTCATCCATCGCGCGGGGATGGAGCAATTGTATGAGTTGAGCCGCAGTACGCTTCTGCTGGATTTGCACCAGCCGCCGGGACCGCAGCTTGTGGTTTTGATTCATAGGATATTTGACCTGCGCGCGGTGGCTTTGTTCGATATGAATCTGAGCCGTCAGTACAGGATGGGCGATTGGGACGCAGGCGAGGAAGATCTGGCCAAAGAATGTTACGTAAGCGGTGTTTCTCAGGACGATTCGAGTACTCAAACCTGGCAACGCGTCCTGCGGGCCGGACCAGGGCTCGTGGGCGCTTTGGTAGTGCGAGGGAAATTGAGTCCTCTGGTGGTTGATGCGCTTACATCTCTTGCTGCAATTGCCATCGACCGGTATCAGTGGTTTGAGAAGGAAGAGAGAGCCGAGACTGCGAAAAAAAGCGAGCAATTACGCGCGGCGGTGTTGGATGCACTCGCGCATGAGTTAAAGACGCCGCTTACGGCGGTTCAGACTGCCAGTTCCGGCTTGCTTGAACTGGGGGGGTTGTCGGAGTCCCAATGCAATCTGGTGACATTGATCAACGGGCAGGCAATTCGACTGAACGAATTATGCACTCGGCTGCTAAAAGCTGGTAAGCTCGAAGCGAGACAGGTGGGCCTTGAGACAGCTTACGTGAATGTGCATGATTTGGTGTCCGAGGTATTGGCCGGCCGTCCGGCGGAATCGCAAAGGAACAGCATTGAGGTTGCGATGGAGGATCCTTCGTTGGCCGTGCGCGCGGATCGCGGACTGCTTGCAATGATTTTGACGCAGTTCATCGACAATGCGCGCAAGTATTCGACGGCAGGGACGCCGATTACGATTGCCGCAAGAGCAAGTCAAGCCGAATTTCTCATTTCCGTGCATAACTTTGGATCGACGATTCGCATTGAAGACCGGGAAAGAATCTTCGAGCGTTTTTACCGATCTTCGGATTTGAAAGATGCCGTGCCGGGTACTGGCATCGGGCTCTCCGTAGTGAGGAAAGCCGCAGAGGCTCATCATGGGCATGTGTGGGTAATCAGTGATGACAAGCAAGGAACGACATTCTTTCTTTCCATTCCCATCGACGCAAGGAGGGCGTAGTGAACACGGAGCAGCCAAATGCGGGTCAGGGCACGATCCTGGTGGTAGACGACGACAGTTCCACACGGCGGGCATTGCGCGTGACCTTGACCGGAATGGGCTTTACAGTTGTGGAAGCAGCACGCGGCGAGGAGGCATTATCGCTGGTCCGCGTAACCTGGTTCGATGCCGTGTTGCTGGACGTGGATATGCCAGGGATGGGAGGAGTGGAAGCTTGCCGTAGTATCCGGCACGCAGTTGCACGCTTGCCGATCCTGATGTTGACAGTGATGGACAGCGAGGATGACAAGGTGCTGGCGCTGGACGCCGGAGCCGACGACTACATCACAAAACCGTTTCAAGTGCGGGAGTTGACGGCGCGGCTGCGCTCGGCAGTGCGCAGAAGAAATGCTCAGGATGACAACCGGGACGCGCCGATTCGCCATGGCCAACTCGAACTAGACCCGGTGAAATACCGGGTGCTGAAGAGTGGACGTCCGATTCATCTGACGCCAAAGGAATTCGAGGTTCTGCATTACCTGATGATGCACGCTGGTGAGCCGATTCCACACGCCCGCCTGCTAAAGTCCGTATGGGGACCTGAGTATGGAAACGAGCTCGAGTACCTTCGAACATTTATTCGTCAACTGCGCAAGAAAATTGAAGACGATCCACGAAATCCGAAGTATTTACTGACGGATGCTTATGTCGGTTACCGGTTTAATGAACTGCAGGTGGAGTCTTAGGAAATCTTAGAAGTGAAGGATTATCGGCTGGGAAGTAACAGGAATCCGATTGGAGTCAGGACACTACAGAATAATTATTCATAGGGTGCCTCTATGGTTTTCATTTGCGGAGCGTTTAATAATTCTTATGTGCACTCATCTTAAACATACTCGCAGGATTCTTCTGATGATTCTCGGTGCGATCACTCAACAAGCGCTGGAGTGTTACTCGCATAGGACGCTTTCCCGCGTCTGTTTCCTGCCAGATCTCATGATTTTCTCAGAGCATTTCCACTTGCTATGATCGCGTTCACAAATATCATATGTCAGAGCGCTAACCGACCTGCCCGCATGGAATTCGCTAAAGCAATCATACTGGCGGTTACATCCTTCATTTGTGCTGCCAATCAATTCTGGCCTGATATGCGTCAAGCGACACGCTTCAACGACATTGCAATTGCGCTATTTGTTTTCGATGTGCTTTTGGTCATCGTCGATTGACCCGCGACATCGCCGGATGAGTCCTTGCTGAAACCTTTGCGGAGGCACTTCAGAAAAGACAGTCTTAAACTCGGCGTTTGCGTCGTAGCCTCTTTGCCCGCTATCCCTCGAACAACGGCACTATGCGTCAACCACGATAAATCAAAGGAACCAGCCTACCGCCAGCGCAACAATCAACAGCTTGACCAACCAGCCGGTCGCATAAGATACCACAAACACCCGGTGCATCTTGATGAAAGCGGCATTGGTGAGAATCAGCGGCAGCGGGCCGATCAACCACATCGCGACGGCTAATTTGACTGCTCCTGATACAGAATGAATACCCAACCATTCGGCGACTAAGGCAAATACACCACAAGTCAGAAACGGCAGCGGACTGGTCAGGGCAATCGCTCTGCCTTCGGCGCCCTTGCGCCAGATTTCAGGATAAGTGAAGCGCCGATGAATCCAGTCGCCGGCGAAGAACCAGTCGGTGAGCGACGAGATAATTCCCGCGCCAACAATGATCGCAACGAGTCGCATCCAGTGCATAAAGTCCCTCCCTGATACCCGCTATGCTGGCATCTCAGCTATAGATGGCCTTATGCGTAAGAATGATTCACCGGTTTGGCCACATGCTCTAGTTGTTCGACTCCCGCGCTTCTCCGGCAATCAATTTGAGCGTGATCTTTTTTTGGCCGCGATAGAAGGTAACGCTGACCGTATCGCCGGCCTGATGTTTTTCCATAATGGCGTTGATCTCCTGGGGATTCGTGACCCGCTGTCCGTCGATGGCCACGATGAGGTCGCCGCCCAGCAGGATGGGAGTATTGCCCACGTAGGCCTGCTCCGTGCCGCCGCGCAGGCCGGCCTTCTCGGCCGCTCCGCCGGGAACAACCTGCTGAATCAGAATTCCTGAGTCAACGGCAAGGCCCATCTGCTCGGCCAGGTCAGGACCAATCTCAAACGACACGATGCCCAGCGAAGGCCGCTTGACGCGCCCGTAGCGGGTCAGGTCGGCCAGCACAGCCTTGGCCGTGTTAATAGGGATTGCAAAGCCGATACCTGAGCTTTGTTCGGCGCCGTTGGAGGCGATCATGGTGTTGATTCCGATGACCTCGCCGTGAGAGTTGAGCAGCGGGCCACCGGAGTTGCCGGGGTTGATGGCAGCGTCGGTCTGGATGGCGTCCTCGATGGGCGCGCCATCGCCATTGCGAATAGAGCGAATGGAGCTGATGATGCCCCGCGTCATGGTGCCGTTGAGGCCAAAGGGATTGCCGATGGCGTAGACCTTCTGTCCCACCGAAAGCTCGCTGGAGTCGGCCAGCGTGACTGGTTGCAGGTCGGGGGCTGTGATTTGCAGCAGGGCCAGGTCGTGCGTGCGGTCGCTTCCTACCACCTTGGCGTCGTAGCTGCGCTTGTTGCTCAATTGCACTTTAATGCCGCGATTGGCGCCCGCGATGACGTGGAAGTTGGTCAGCACGTGGCCCGCTTTGTCGAGGATGAAGCCCGAGCCCTGGCCCTGCTGCGGCACAGTTCCATAAAAGAAGTTGAAGACCAGTGTCGTGGAGGTAATGTTGACCACTGAGGGCAGCACGCGCTTGTAGATGGCGATGTTGTTCTGCTCCTCGGCATCGTATGTGGGCGCGGCCTCGGCCTCGGTGAGCTGGAGCGCTGTGTTGCCACGGTGGAACAGCTCAAGATTGCTCGGAGAAAAATGGGCAAGACTCGGGGGAAGATGCGTGGTGAGAAACCAGAATCCTGCCACCAGCAGAACAGCCAGAAGAACCGGGCGCAATTTTTTCATAAGCTTGTGATCCTCTAGAGTCGTCGATTATCTCTATTCTAAAGACTCTCCTGCGGCAAAGTTGTTGCTTTCGGCCTGAAGGCGCTGCCACAATTCCTCTACCTGGGCGAGGAGGGCTTCCATATCTCCTGAATTATCAAGGACATAATCGGCGCGGACGGCTTTCTCGGCGTCTGGTATCTGGCGCGCGAGGCGTAGCCGGGCATCGGCTTCGGCGGCGTCCCACCCCAGCGACGAAGACCTGTCGCAGGGGACCCCGGCTTCCCACCCCAGCGACGAAGACCTGTCGCTGGGGACCCCGGCAGCGCGGCCAGCTTCATCCGGGCAGGCGCGGGCGATGTAGCGGGCAATCTTCAGCTCGTCGGGCACGGTGACCACGACGATGCGGTCGAAGCGCCGCCGCCAATTGGCCAGAATCGTTTCGCTTTCGCCCCGGGCACGGGCATCGCGCTCCACCTCGAAGATCAGCGCCGATTCAACGACAGCCACGGCGGCTGGGTTGCGCGCAAAAACCTGCTCCATCCAGCGCTGCTGGGCGGCAATCACCGCAGGATGGATGATGGCGTTCAGCTCTTGCAGCCGCCCCCCTTTGAAGGCCATCTCCGCCAGCCGAGCGCGGTCCAACTTGCCATCGGAGTTGACCACTTCCGGGCCAAAGTGCTCCACAATCGAGGAAAAAACCGCCTGCCCCGGCTCCATCATCGCGCGGCCCAGCTCATCGGCCTCGATAACATCCGCGCCCAGCGCGCGCAGCCTGGCCGCGACAGTGCTTTTGCCGCTTCCTAACCCGCCGGTAAGACCGACTCTCAGCATGTTTTATTAGCCTTTCGATCGAAGTCGCATATAGGCATCGGCATTCCCTCAAGGGCTGAACAGACTGCGGAAAAACTCGGGATTTCAGGTGATTTTGAAGGGAAATATCCCTCAGGGGCTAAAGCCCACGTTTGTTTTGTTGCATTTGCGGCACGACTAAAGTCGTGCCCTTTGAAAACATAATCTTATTCAAATGCTCCTTAGAAGTTGATTCTACGGTTGAATTTTTTCCTTCTTCAAGATTGTTGTCTTGGCGGTGTAGCCGTCCGACGACCGAATTTCTGCTTTATCTAAATGTATCGTGAGCGTAACTGTACCACCTACCAACCAATTGCCGGAATGCAGACCGGAAGTATGCCGGGCGTATTGAGAGCAGAAGTAACGGATTCCATCGGCCTCAATGATCAAATACAGAGTATTCGGGTATCCGGAATCATCGATGATGATATTCGTTGACGAATTCGTTGTTGATTTAGATGATTGATTCTTTGTCTCACTTTTTTGTTCGACACTGATACTTGAACCACCAAGATCCAGAATCTTACTAAGGCTCTCTGAATTTCCTAATGCGATCTTGACCAATTTCCCAGTAATCGGAGCCTGGGCAAAGACAATTGGTGACAGCATCAAAATAAGCAATGAAGTACAGAAAGTTTTCATGGCCTCTCATAATACCACGTTGAAAAGAGGCTTTCACAGCCCTCGCCGCATCTTTGCGGCACGCACTGTGTTGGCCATCAACATGGCAATCGTCAGCGGACCCACGCCGCCGGGAACAGGCGTATAGGCTCCGGCTTGCTCGAATGCCTTTGGGTGCACATCGCCTATCAGGATCGAGCCGCGCTTGGCGAAGGCAGCCTCACGCTTGGCGTCACCGGCAAAGAAGCGGTCAAATTCGGCACGATCCGTAATGCGGTTCATGCCGACGTCGATGACGATCGCGCCCGGCTTGACCATTTCCGCGGTGATGAAGCCCGGTCGACCGATAGCGGCCACCAGAATGTCGGCTTGGCGAGTGACCTCTCCGAGGTTTCGTGTTTTGGAGTGGCAAATTGTGACAGTTGCATTCTGGTGCATCAACAAGATGGCCGCTGGCTTGCCCACAATATCGCTGCGGCCCACCACAACCGCATGTTGGCCGCTTATCGGAATCTCGCTGCGCCTGAGAATTTCAATAATTCCCGCCGGGGTGCAGGGTACAAGCGCCGGCCGCCCCTCCAGCAAACGGCCCGCGTTCACCGGGTGTAATCCGTCCACGTCCTTGGCGGGGGAGACTGCATCAAGCAGGACCCTTGTATCGACATGCGCCGGCAACGGCAACTGAATGAGAATGCCGTCGATCTCGTCGCGCGCATTCAAACTGGCCACCAGGTCAAGCAACTCCGCGGTGGTCACCGTCTCCGGCCGCGTGATCAGATCGCTGTAAATGCCCAGGTTGGCGCAGGTTTGCACCTTGCTGCGGACATAGATCTCCGAGGCCGCCACATTGCCCACCAGCACTGCCGCGAGGCCGGGCCGAATCCCCCGCTCGGCCAATGCACGGACCTCCCCGGCCACCTCCTGCTGGATGGCCGCGGCAATCGCAACTCCGTCGAGAACCCTGGGCATGATGCGCTCCAAAGATTCATCGTATCGCTTTCCGCCTAGTTGTGGCGCATTGCCCTCTGCCTCGAAATGAAAGGAATCTTTTTAACTTACCTAACATCCAAGAGGTACTCATGCTTCCCCGCCGCGCGCGCTTCGTCAGCGTGCAAATTCTAATTCTGATTGCCACAGCCGCCAGCGCATTCGCGCAGGCCGCCCCCGCGCTGGCCGTTGACAGTCTCGGCAAGGGCACGGTCTCTCTCGACGGCCCCTGGCAGTTTCACATGGGCGACAACCCCGCCTGGGCCGCACCCGCATATGACGATAGCCGCTGGGAACAACTCGCCGCCGACAAGCCCTGGGGCGCGCAGGGTCACGAGAACTACACCGGTTTCGCCTGGTATCGCCGCCATATCTCGTTGACGCCCTCGCCCGGAGCCTCGCCGGAGTTCGATCTTATCGTGCCGCGCGTCGACGACGCCTACGAGGTTTACTGGAATGGCGCGCTCGTGGGACGCCACGGCAAGCTGCCGCCTCACCCGGTCTGGTACGACCGCAAATCGCCGCAGACCTTTGAACTAGGGCAGGCGCGGAGCGGCGTGCTCGCGATGCGCGTGTGGAAAGCGCCGCTGCTGTCCATCGACAACGGCCGGCACGGCGGCATGGAAGCGCCGCCCGTCGTGGGCAGCCCGGAAGGGATCGCCACCTACAAAACCACGCTCGATTACCAGTGGCTGCGCAACCGGCAATTCCTCTACGCCCAGGCGTCGCTCTATGGGCTGGTTGCGCTGCTCAGCCTGCTGGGCTGGCTGCGAGACCGTAAGCAATGGCTTCCGTTCTGGATGGCCGGCTTTTCGCTCGCTCCTCAGAGCCTGGTGCTGCTTTACGACTTCAGCAATACCTTGCCATTTGCCTATTCGGGCATCCTTAACGAGATTGCCTGGGCAATCAGGAACATCTCGCTGTGGTTTCTGCTGCTCTGGCTCCTCGATCTCCACGAAGACCGCGCCGTGCTCCGGCTGACGAAGGTGGCCGCAGTTGTCCGTTTTACGGCAGCCGCTTTGGCCGGGTTACTGTACACCATCGGCTGGACCTCAGAGAGCTGGACTCGGTATGCGCACATCGGAGGGGCGGTCCAGGCAGCCATCTTTGGACTTCTGGGCGTTCTTGAAGCCTATCCGCTGGTGCTTGTGGTCTTTGCCGTTGCCGTGCACCGCCATCTCGACGCCGTTCGCTGGCTGGTGGCCATCTCCGCGTTCTTCGCCGAGATGATTGATGTAGTGCGATTCGACGTAATGTTGAGCAGCCGGTACACCCATTGGACCTTTGGGGAGAGAATCACGGCGCCGCTCTTCACGCTCAATGGCAGTCCAATCTCCGTCCCCGACCTGACCAACACGCTGCTGCTGGTTTCCATCGTGTACGCGGTCTATCGCTACATGGTCGCGAACAGCCGCCGCCAATCCGCCCTTGAGCAGGAGTTCAGGAGCGCCCGCGAGCTGCAACAGTTGCTCATTCCCGAGACCCTCCCCGAGGTGCCGGGCTTCACGCTGACCAGCGCCTATCGCCCCGACCAGGAGGTTGGCGGCGACTTCTTCCAGATCGTTCCGCTGGAAGGCAGCTCCACGCTGGTTATTCTCGGGGACGTCAGCGGCAAAGGGCTCAAGGCCGCCATGGCGGTCTCGCTGATCGTGGGCGCGATCCATGTCCTGGCGGACGAGCACCCCGACCCGGCTCAACTGCTGACCCAGCTCAACCGCAGCCTCTACAGCCGCCTGCAAGGCGGATTCGCCACCTGCGTCGCGTTGCGCCTCGAACCCGGCGGGAGGTGCGCAATCGCCAGCGCCGGTCACCCTGCGCCCTTCCTCAACGACCAGGAACTGGCACTGCCCGGCGCACTCCCGCTGGGCCTGGCGCCCTCAGCCGGCTACGAAGAAACCATCCTTCAGCTCAGCCATCGCGACCGGCTCGCCCTTTATACCGACGGCATGCTCGAAGCCCGCAATCAAAGCGGCGAACTCTACGGCTTCGAGCGTCTTGAAACCCTTTTCGCGACCCGGCCCAATGCGGAACAGGCCACCAAAGCCGCCATCGCCTTCGGCCAGGACGACGACATCACTGTCCTCACGCTGACGCGCCTGGAAACCGCTCTGGCGTAGGCCGCTCTACCCACAATTCTCCCTGCAAACAGGCGTGAAAACCACTTCAAGCCAGACCTGTTTCATGAACGGCGAGCGTCCGGTTTCCTGTCGAAGTGTGATTTGGCTCACATACACTCCATAACGGCCTCCCATAACTTCAAACCGGCGAGAAGCGCGCTCTAAACCGCGGAAAAAGCTCGCGGAACCCCGGCGAGGTCGTAATGGAGAGGGCTTGATGAGTGTTTTCAAGGATGCAGGGCATCTTTTTCGGTTTGCGGGGCTGTTCGTCCTCGCCTTCCTGGTTTTTCTTGTGGTGCGCCATTACGTTGTACCCAAAAGCTTTGGGCAGTATGGGCACTATCGCGGGGCGGCCATCGGCGAAATTGCGGCGCGGCCGGTGAAGTTTGCCGGCCATGAGACCTGCGAAACCTGCCACTCGGATGTGGCGGATAAGAAGAAGATCGGCAAGCACGCGCATGTGAATTGCGAGGCCTGCCATGGAGCACTGGCCAGCCATGCCAACGCCGACGATCCTACGGCGGTCATGCCGGTTCTGCCGGACATGGCCGTGCTCTGCGCTCAATGCCATAGGGCCAGCGCCGCCAAACCCAAGGGCTTTCCGCAGTTTGATCCGGCAAGTCATTACCCCGGTTCGCCGTGTAAAACCTGCCATCATCCACACAGCCCCGGCATCGATGCGGGAGGTGCAAAATGAAGATTTCGCGGCGTCAAATGCTGATTCTGTTGCCGGCAGCGGCGGTCGCGTGGGAGTCCGTGATGGCCGGAACCCCGGAAGACGCGCCCAACTACAAGCTGACCGATCACTGGTGGGGCATGTTGATTGACATCTCCAAGTGCATTGGCTGCGGCAACTGCGTACGCGCCTGCCAAACCGAAAACGACGTGCCGGATGGTTTCTTCCGCACATGGGTCGAGCGCTATCACGTTTCGGACGAGGATATGACTCGCCCTGACGTCATCTCTCCTGACGGCGGCAAGGAAGGCTTTCCGGTAGCCAGCGAAGATGGACGGAAGTACTTTTTCGTTCCCAAGCTGTGCAACCACTGCTCGGATTCGCCCTGCACGCAGGTCTGTCCTGTGGGCGCCACCTTCATCAGCCCGGATGGCGTAGTGCTGGTGGACCAGACGTATTGCCTGGGCTGCGCCTATTGCGTGCAGGCCTGTCCCTATGGCTGCCGCTACATTCATCCGGAGAAGAAGGTAGCCGACAAGTGCACCCTCTGTTATCACCGGATTACTAAGGGTTTGACAACCGCCTGCTGCGAGGCTTGCCCCACCGGGGCGCGCCAACTTGCCGACCTCAAAAATCCAAATGATCCGATCCACGAGTTCCTGAAGACGCATAGCGTGCAGGTGTTGAAGCCGCAGATGGCCACCGGCGCAAAGGCTTTCTACTACGACCTGGACGGCTCGGTGCGGTGAAGACAGTGAAAAAGTGAATTAGTGAAAAAGTGAACAGTGAACAGTTAGAAGCCAATGGGTGAGGAATTATGAGCGGTGTTGAAGGCTTCATGTATCCCAACGAAATCGCGCTGCAATGGAGCGTGCTGATCGTTTTGTACCCTTTCATCACGGGGTTGGTGGCGGGCGCGTTCATTCTGGCCTCGCTGGAGCGCATTTTCCGCGTGGATGCGGTTGCGCCTACCTACCGGCTGGCGCTGCTGACAGCCCTGGCGTTTCTGCTTGTTGCCCCTCTGCCTCTGCAACTGCACCTGGGCCACCCGGAGCGCTCGCCGGAGATGTACTTTACCCCGCATAGCACCTCGGCCATGGCCATGTTCGGCTACGTGTACCTCTGGTATCTGATGGCCGTGCTGGTGTTGGAGATCTGGCTCGACTACCGTCGCGACATCGTGCTCCTCTCGCAGTCCAGTAAAGGCCTGCTGCGCCTGATCTACAAAGTCATGACGCTGGGCTCGAGCAACATCAGCCCGCGCTCGCTGGCCATCGACGACCGCGTTGGCTGGATCGTGACGCTGATCGGCATTCCCTCCGCCTTTCTGCTGCATGGCTATGTCGGCTTTATCTTCGGCTCCGTCAAGGCCAACCCATGGTGGTCTTCGCCGCTGATGCCGGTGGTCTTCATCTTTTCGGCCATGGTGTCGGGCATTGCAGGAGTCATGCTGCTCTACATGGCGATTACCAAGTTACGCAAGCAGAAGATCGACATACGATGCGTGGACTCCATCGCCATGTACCTCTTCTACATCTTCATTATTGACTTCAGTTTGGAGATGCTGGACCTGGTTCATCGCATTTACGAGGCTGACGAGTCCTTCCGCAGCCTGAACTTCATGGTTCACACCCAGCTTTACATTCCGCATATCGTGATCCAGATCTGCCTGGGCACGTTGACGCCGTTGATCTTGCTCTTCATAACTCAGGTGGTCAAGCTCCCGGAGATAGTCCGCAAGCGCATCTACGTCATCTCCGGCTCCCTGGCCCTGATCGGCATCTTTGCCATGCGCTGGAATGTGGTGATCGGCGGACAGTTGTTCTCCAAGAGCTTTCTCGGCTACACCACTTACAAGATGGGCCTGGTGACGCGCGAAGGCTTGCTGGTGGCGATTGCATTGACCCTGCTTCCGCTGGTCTTTCTGTGGGTGCTGATAAAGCTGCTGCCGCCGTGGCCTGAAAAGAGCGCGCACGCGCCGGCTGCCGGAAACTAGAGCGGAACCAGAGTAATTATGTCCTGTTGAGTTTTGTTCAGGGTCGCTGCTCCCTGATGGTCGCATCGACTTTAATGCTGTGGTTCCGGGATACATCGACTCTGGTTCCGCTATAGGGCGCGGCAGGAATTCTTTTCCTCGGGTGACACTCATGGGCAAACTTCCCGACGCACTCGACCAACTGAAGGCGCGCCTGGAAGCGCTGGAGCGGCGCGTCGATGCACTCGAACGTCCCTCTGCCGCGCCTCGCGCGCCGGAGCCGGTTGCGCGGCCCTTGATCGCGGCAGGCGAAGGGCTCTCCCTTGCGCATGCCGGCGGCGCCTTCTCCGTGCTGGGCAAAGCCATGCTGGGCATTGCCGGCGCATACCTTCTGCGCGCCGTGGCCGAGTCCAGCTCTCTTCCCCGTTTGGCGATTGCCGCCGTCGCCATTGTTTACGCGCTTTTGTGGCTGGTGGCTGCTGCACGCGTCCCTGCAGCGCAATGGTTTGCGAGCACCGTCTACGCCGGCACTTCGGCCCTGATTCTCGCTCCCATGCTCTGGGAACTAACCATGAGCTTCAAGGTGCTGCCCGCGCCCGCCACAGCTGCCATCCTGGGCCTGTTCGTGAGTGTGGCCACCGCGCTGGCCTGGAAGAAGGATCGTGCGCCGCTTCTCTGGGTGGCAAACTTTACTGCGGCAGCGGCTGCGCTTGCTTTGTCGGTCGCCACGCACCAGCTCCTGCCCTTTATCGCCACGCTGCTTTTGATGGCGCTGATCTCGGAATACGCAGCCGTGCGCAGCCATCTTCTGGGCGTGCGGTTCTTGCCGGCCCTGGCCGTTGATGCAGCCATTTGGGCTCTGATTTTTATCTACTCCGGTCCCGCAACCACGCACACGGATTATCCGGCGCTGGGCACAGCGGCCTTGGTCTTGCCCGCCTGCGTCCTCTTCTTCATCTATGCGGTGAGCGTCGTCCTCCGAGTCTTGCTGCTCCATCAAAAGATAACCGTCTTTGAAACCGGCCAGGCGATGATCGTATTCTTGTTGGCCGCATCGAGCGTGCTCTACTTTGCGCCGGGCAGTGGTGCAATCGCCCTGGGTGCGGTTTGTCTGCTCTTCTCGGCTGCCTGTTACGCGGCAGCCTTTCTCCTATTGAGCAATGCCACTGATAGCCGCAACTTCCAAGTCTTTGTCGCGTGGGCCGCGGGCCTCTTTATAGCCGGAAGCCTGCTCTGTCTGCCGCCTTTCTGGCTGTCGGCGATTCTCGGCCTGGCAGCGATTGCCGCCACCATTTTCGCAACTCGCCTGACGCTCCGCTTTCATGGCCTGGTGTTTCTTTTGGCGGCAGCGGCCGCATCGGGGCTGCTGGCGTATGACTTCCATGCTTTGGCCGGAACCACGCCCGCCAAGCTGGACACAATCATCTGCCTCGTCTCTCTCTGCGCGTTTCTTTGTTACGCAGCCGGCAAGCATCTCCCTCAGGAGAGCTGGCAGCCGCAGCTTCTTCATCTGGCAACGGCGGCTCTGGCGGTCTTCGCGCTGGCTGCGCTGCTGGTCGAGGGTCTTCTTTGGCTCTCCGCTCTGCGCATGACTCCCAGCGCGCCTTATGTTGCATTCATTCGCACGCTAGTCCTCTGTGCCATGGCCATTTCGCTGGCTTTTGCCGGCCCCCGCTGGCGCCGCTTGGAGTTGACGCGCATTGCCTATGCCACGCTGGGGCTGGTTGCCGCCAAGCTGCTCTTTGAAGACCTGCGCCTTGGCTACCTTGAGTTCATCGCCGCCGCGATATTCCTCTTCGCCATCACTCTTATCGCGGTTCCTCGCCTGGCGCACAAGAAGAAGAAAGCATAGTCCACGTCAGCGCAAAGAACGACGGCTTTTCAGCAAAGCAACAAAAACCCCAGATCCCGAAATCGAGACCTGGGGTTTTCAGAATATACCAGCCATCAGCGATAGATCTGCGGCTCATAATGCGGCGGAGGAGGCGCCGGCCGAAAATCCGGCTCGTGTGGAATGGGGCGAGGCTTTGGCGTGCGCCATGCCACTTCTCTCAGCTTCAGCTTGCTGATGTGCACGTCATAGCCGGTTCCGGGCAGCAGCGATTCCAGCACAAAGGTCTCCGTGCCCCCTGCGCGCAGTTCGCGGTAACGGTAGACGCCCACATCACCTTCGCTGGTCTCCGTGCCTCCCGAGGGCGCATCAAGAAAGCGCTGCGCATCGGCCACTGTGGGCGCGGCGTGGCTTCCGCCCTCGGTCAGGCTTTCGGCAGCATAAGACCGCACCAGCTTGGTCCAATAGCGGCTAAGCAGATCGGTATCGGCAAACAGGTCTGCCCACACAATCTCGCCATGCACCGCCACTACCACTCCGACCGCGCCTTCCTTGCGTAGCTGCGCGATTACCTGTTCCTGCGCCTTCATCACCGGAGCCGCGGCCTCATCCACCTTGGCGCTGACCGAGTTGTCTTCCATGACTCGCGCGTAGCTGGTGGTTCCCATCGATCGATAGTATCCGCCCGATCCGCTATTCATCGCCAGGGTGGAGGATGGAGCAGCCGCGACTTCCATCTGATTGATGCTTCCCCGCACCGAGTTCCACACCTCCTGCTGGTCCTTGGCAACCATGGCCCGCTCCCGCACGCTGGGCTGCACCATGAAGCTGTGCGCGGGCGCTTTGGCCGATGCGCCGAAGGTCTCCGAACTCGCTGTCCAGCGTCCCGGCTCGATGCAGAATACTCCCAGGTCGATGGGCTCGCTGCCGGCCGGCACAATGCGGTCCTTGGCGATCACCCGGTCCTGCTTGCCCCCGGTAACAATCTCTCCGGCCAGCAGAAGCAACGGCTTATCGGAGTTGTTCACCAGCACCAGCGTGTTCACTTCGTCGCCGCGATAGTTGTCTCCGGGATAGTTGTCGTCGTGATGTGGATATTGGGGATAGCCGTCGCCGCGATAAGGCGGAACACCGATGATCATGTCTCTCTGCCGCACCAGTCCACGCGCGCGGCCTGCCTCGGTCACCTCTACCTGGCCGCTCTTGATGCCCTCATCCAGTGTTATAAAAGGTGTTGCGCCAGGCGATTTACTGTTGGCCCGCACCACCGGGAACAAAAGCAAGTTCCCGCTCTCAATAGGGGCCAACACCTTGTAGTAGCCATTCGATGTTTCCTGCGGCCCGCCCGCCGCCTGCACTCCACTCTGTTGCACAAATGCGGCGAGCCCCAACACCAGAATGCCCGCCAGCCCCAACCTGCCCAGATTCTTCATGACTCTCCTCCGCCGGGATTGATCGCCGGCTTATGAACCTAGAACGCCGCCCGGCTATTTTCTTGCAAAGTTTTTTCGCGGGCTATTCTGGCGTATCTTGAGAACGTGGGGCTAATGTCCTCCCAACCCGTTGAAACGAACTCTCTAGCCGGCATATCCGCCGTGCCGGAGACGATTCATGCGCTGGATAAGCTCTGGCGCGAATCAGGCGCTGCCGTCTACGAGTTGGAACGCGAACAATTCAACGAAATTCTGGAACGCATCGCAGCGACGCAGAACTTCGGCCTGGCGGCGGGGGTGAAAGCTTCACGGCAGCAGCAGGCGAGTTTCTTTCACGGTCTCCGGCTCGCCGACCTGGTGCTGGCGCGAGCCTGTGCCAGAGGCCACCAGGGAGCGTGGGAGCATTTCCTTGCCGTCTACCGCCAGCCGCTGACACGCGCCGCCATTGCCATTACCGGCAGCGAATCGCTGGGCCGCGATCTGGCCGACCAGCTCTACGCGGAGTTGTATGGGCTGACGACTCGAGACGGCGTCCGGCGCAGCCCACTGGACTCCTATCGCGGCAAAGGTTCACTGATGGGCTGGCTCCGCACCACTCTTGCCCAGCGTTACGTGGATCATCACCGCCGCACCCGCCGCGAGCTTCCGCTGGACGATCCGGCAGACGGCTACGAACCTCCGGCAGCAATCCCTGAGCCCGAAACTCCCCCTGCCTATCTACAGCTTCTGAGCAAGGCAATTGCAGAGGCTCTCCGCCAACTGGCTGCCGAGGAAAGGTTTTTGCTGGCCGCCTACTATCTGGATGGGCGAACCCTGCTGGAGATCGCCCCGTTGCTTCACGTTCACGAAGCAACGATCAGCCGCAAACTGCACCGGCTGACCGGCGACCTCCGGAAGCAGGTCATCCGCAATCTGCAAAGGCTGGGGCTGAACAAGCCCGCCGCTCAGGAGGCGCTGGGCGCCGATCCGCGCGATATAAACCTGAATCTGAAGAAAATATTGCAAATTTCCTCGCTGGATGCGTTCCAAGAGAAGGCTGCATTGTGAATACAATTTCCCAACTCGATCTTCATCCCGACGCCGAGAGCCTCAACGCCTTCGCTGAGCAGGCGCTTGCCGCCACGGAGCGCGAGCAGGTTCTCACGCATCTCGCCGGATGCAACCGCTGCCGGCAGGTGGTTTTCCTGGCGCAGCAGGCGGCCGCCGAGGCAGAAGCTCCGGCCCGGGTTCCGGTTACACGGCCCACAGTGCAACCCAAAGAGTGGTTCTGGAACTGGCGATTTGCCTGGGTTCCGGCTGCGGCGCTGGCGGCGGCGCTGGCGCTGGTAGTCACTTTTCACCCGAGGCACACGGAGCCTGCATCGGAGATGGCTAAGGTCGAACCACCTAGTCAAGCGGTCGTACCCGCGCCAGTCCCACAAGAACCGATAGCCGCTGGTGTGTCGCATAATCCGGCGCAGACGCTCGAAACGAACCCCGCAGCCGGTCACGCTAAATTTGGCGCGCGCCGTGGACCATCGCAGGAGCTGCCTGCTCCTTCCGCCGCGCCCCCGGCCGAGCCGGCCACATTATCGGCTTCGTCTGGTGCAAGCAATGCGTTTCTGCCGTCTTCCGTGGAGTCCGCGCCACAGACGGTAATAGCAACCCAATACCAGCCTGAACCGGCTGTTGCCGCCTGGCAGCAGGATAAGCAGCGAAGCTCTGGCGGCGCGCTCCCGGCCAGCGCCGACGCCGCGCAGGTTTCACAGAAGAGTCTGCGGATGGAGGCATACTCCGCTCACGCCAGCCGTCAGGCGGCCACATCGGGGCCGCGCATGGCTCAGCAGTCCCAGTCTGTGCCTTCCGCCAACTTCGACCTTGCAACACAACAGCAAATCGCCGGATTGTCTGCCGCTCGCAAGGCGAGTCCGCCCAAGCTGCCCAGCGGCTTGGAGGCGGTCTCCAGAGCTACTGCCCAGCATCTCATGCTGGAAATCGATTTGGCGGGAACGTTGTTTTTGAGCGGCGACTCCGGCGCGCACTGGGAACCCATTGCCCGTCAATGGACCGGGCGCGCCATCGAAGTGCGAGCGAAATCAGTTTTGAGCGGCAGTCCCGCGACGGCCGAAATCTTCGAACTGAAAAACGACGCCGGCTTAACCTGGGCGAGTGCGGATGGAAAAACCTGGACGGCGCAATAAAACATCTCCGCCCGCCGTGACACTGCTCTAGCCGTGTCTGAAGAGCAAGATTTAACACTAGTCACAGTGCGCGACTCCATTTCGACAATGCGTTTACACCCGCTGCAACGCGATCCTTAAATCTCTCTCATTCGACACAGGCTTGCTCATGGAATCCCTCCGCGCGCCGAAAAGGCTAATACCGGGTATTTCCTGTGAGGCGTGATGCGTTGTGCGCGTCTGAGTGTTGCAACGGCAGAACTATCAGCCAGTTTGCGCTCAGCGCCTGATGAAGGGAGATATAAGATGTTGCAGGTTGATGGGCGAAGGAATGAGGCAATCACTCCGTCCTGGGCACATCTCCGCCTTCCGCCTTTTCCGCAGGTCGCCCTCCGGGTTCTGCAACTGGCCAATAATGAGAACGTGCAACTGCACGAGTTGAGCAATCTGATTTCCTCCGATCCGGCCTTTGCCAGCGAAGTTCTTACCATTGCCAATTCGCTCTTGTATGCTCCTCGGTTTCCCGCCAGCAGCGTTCTGCAGGCTATTGCGGTGCTGGGCGCGAATAACCTGCAAGGACTCTGCCTGACAGTCGGCGTGCGCGCATATATGGGCAAAGCGCTGAACCAGCCTGCCATGCGGGCTATCTGGCGTCACAACCTGGCCTGCGCGCTGATCGCTGATCAACTGGCTTCAGTGGGCTTCCTTGACAGGGACGTTGCATTTACCTCGGGAGTGATCCACGACATCGGGCGATTGGCGCTGGCCGTGATCCGGCCCAAAGAATATAGCCTCCTGCTGGGGGCTCATAGCGGCTCTGCCGCCAGCATTCTCAAGGCCGAGCGGGATCTGTTCGGATGGGATCATTGCGAGGCCGGCCGGCAACTAATCACGGATTGGATGATGCCCGCGGAGTTTGAACCCATAGCTGCCGAGCATCACGCGCTACGGCAGAAGGATGGTTCCTGGGGCATGGCTGACGTGATCAATGTCAGTTGCCGCATGGCCGATACCGCAGGCTGTGCCGCGTTTTCCGGCTGCGAGATCACTCTCTATCCCGATTTACTGGACGAGCTACCCGAGCGCGAGCGCAGGCTCTTTCATCCCACGGTCGAAACCATCACTGCAGAAATCGCCAGGAAGATCGAGTCCGTAGAGTCCGCTTGACTGCAAGAAACTCGTTGACGGTCACCCTCGTCGTTTTTCGGCTGCCTAGAACCGGAAGTAGTTCTTAGCCAAAAACAGCACATTCGCCGGCCGCTCGGCCAGCCTGCGCATGAAGTACGGGTACCAGTCGTTGCCAAAGGGAACATACACGCGCACCTTGTATCCCTCCTCGACGAGTTTGCGCTGCAGGTCGCGCCGAATTCCATACAACATCTGAAATTCAAACCGGCTGCGATCGATGCCGCGCTCCCTGGCATAACTTTTGGCGGCGGCGACCATGGCATCGTCGTGGGTCGCCAGGCCGTGATAGATCGGGCTTTCCAACAGCAGATTGGCGAGCTTGATAAAATTCGCGTCCACATCGGCCTTGCGCGGAAACGCGATCTCCGCCGGCTCCTGGTAGGCGCCTTTGCACAGGCGCACGCGAATGCCGCTGGCAATCAGATCCTCTATGTCCTTCTGTGAGCGGTAAAGATAGGCCTGGATCACGATGCCGATTGCCTCGCGCAACTCAGGCTTTGCATGAAGTCGCTTGACGATGTCCAACGTCACCTGCGTCAGCGACGAGTCCTCCATGTCAATGCGCACAAAGCTCTTTGTTTTGCTGGCGTGCTGGGCCACGCTCTCGGTAATGCTCTCGGCCAGGTCGCGTGTAAGGTTCAGCCCCATCTGGGTCAGCTTCATGCTGATGTTGGCGTTCAGGTTGCGCGCGGCAATCGCATCCAGAAGCTTGTGATAGACTTCGGCGGCGGCCCTGGCCTCGGCCTCCGTGGTCACGCTCTCGCCCAGCGAGTCCAGCGTAACGCTCATGCCCTGCTTGTTTACCTCTTCGGCCACGCGCAGGGCGTCTTCGATCTCCATGCCGGCAATAAACCGGGAACTGAGCCGCTTTCCCACCATGGAGCGTTCGCTGAAGCGCCTCAGGGAGCGATTGTGAGAAAGTGCAATAAAAAATGAACGTAGTACAGGCATTTTGTGATCCTCCTGGACAGGCCATCTGATTGCGGCCATTTTCCAGCCCAAATAGTTTCGCACATAAATCTCAGGTGGGCTGTGACCGGCAAATCCCGGTATCAGACCGGCGGTGGTCTTGCGCTGCACCGCATTTTATTTATCGCGGCAGGCGTGCATTCTCTATAATGCGAGAAATCGACGTATCGCGAAGGAGTACCCCATGAATCGCAAGCAGTCCCTGATTATCCGCCTTCTCTTTGCTCTCGGAGCGCTGGCCCTCGCGTTGCCCGCTGTCCTGGCCCAGACCGCTCCGCCCACGGTCTACATCAAGGCCGGTCATCTCTTCGACGCCACAAGCGACAACCTGCGCGACAATATGGTGCTGGTTGTCGAGGGTGAGCGCATCACCAAAGTCGCGCCCGCGTCCGAGGTAACAATTCCTGCCGGGGCCACAGTCGTCAATCTCTCCCAGGCCTGGGTGCTGCCGGGGCTTATCGACTGCCACACCCACCTGGAGGCTCGCGCCGACCACTATGACCCCATCTGGGCTGTGCGCGAAACCCCTTTCATGGGCGGCTTTAACGGCGTCATCAACGCCAACAAAACACTCCAGGCCGGCTTCACTAGCGTCCGCGACGTGGGTTCCCAGCCCTTTTTCGCCGTTGATCTGCGCCGCGCCATCGACGAAGGCCAGTTTCCTGGCCCCCGCGTGGTAGCCAGCGGTCCGGCCATCTCCATCACCGGCGGCCACGGCGACATGAACAGCTTTGCCCCCGGCGTCGACAACATGATGTATCCGGCCGAGCGCGACTATCAACTAGCCGACGGCCCCGAGCAGGTTCGCCACGTGGTCCGCGAGCAGATCAAGTACGGTGTAGACGTAATCAAGGTCATGGCCACCGGCGGCGTGCTTTCCCTGGGCGATAAGCCCGGCTCCGAGCAGCTCACCTACGAAGAGATGAAGATGGCTGTCGATGAAGCCCATCGCGCCGGCCGCAAGGTTGCCGCACACGCCCACGGGACGCAGGGAATCAAGGACGCGGTGCGCGCCGGCGTCGACTCCATCGAGCATGGCAGCCTCATCGACAACGAGGGCATTGAAATGATGAAGGCCCGCGGCACCTATCTGGTCGCCGACATCTACAACGACGATTACATCCTCGGCAAAGCCATCGAGTTCGGCCTGCCCAAGGAAAATGTCGACAAAGAAAAATCGTTGGGCCGCCAGCAGCGCGAAAACTTTTCCAAAGCCGTGAACGCGGGCGTCAAGATCGCCTTCGGCACTGATGCCGGCGTCTATCCCCACGGCGACAACGCCAAGCAGTTCCACTACATGGTAAAGTTCGGCATGACCCCCGCGGGAGCCATCCGCGCCGCCACTTCAAGCGCAGCTGACCTCATCGACCGCGCCCACGACGTGGGCACCCTTGAAGCCGGAAAGTACGCCGACCTGATCGCCGTCACCGCCAACCCTCTGGAACGCATCGAGGTGCTGGAACATGTTTCCTTTGTGATGAAGGGCGGCAAGGTCTACAAGGACGAGCTCGGCGCCGCCAAGCCGTAGCGGCTCGCGCTACGCGCCGGTAGGCCAGCGATAGTGCCCAGCGGCGCGATGGGGCGCGAAGACTGCAAGTGGACTTTCTTCCACGCCGCGGCCGATATTGTGTACTACCCTCGTTTGCCGTCCAACGCTTACCACGATGCCCACATGTGGCAGCCGCGCGTCCAGCAGCCAGGTGAGAATATCGCCTGTCTCGATGCGCTTGGGGAAACCGTCGCCCGGCGTTGGTTTATTGGCAGCCCACAGCCGCGCGCCGGCCCGCGTCCAATATGCCTCCAGGTTCAGAACCCGCCGGTGATCGATGTTCGCATCCGGCTCCCGCGATCCCCACACCTTGCGCGCCGGATATGCGTCGAAGGCCTTCACCATGTCCTCATGCACCAGCTTTTGCAGGTCCAATCCCAGCCCGTCGCGAGCCGCGCGAATCACCACGTCTGCGCAAACTCCGGTCGAGCGCGGCACATCGCCTCCGGGATAGCTCAACTTCCTATAGGTCGGATCGTAGCCCGTCGTCACGCCCAACTGCGCTCTTGCAGCTTCAGCCAACTTTTGGCCGCTGGTCGTGGCCGCAAGCGCAAGCCTGCCCAACGTAATCCAAATCGCCGCCAACCCACAAAGAACACTACGTCGCTGCACGGTAAAAGCCTCGCTTATCGAATCTCGTATACCGCGCTGCCGTGTGCCGGCAATGTCACTTTAATTTCCTTCGATTCCTTGAAGCCGTCTTCCTTCCACATATCCTGGGCCAGGTGCTTCTTTCCGTGCAGGCCAAGCTGCGCCCAGCTCACGCGCAGCGTCAACGGTTTGTCGTCCAGGTTGAAAAAGCCGAAGTATTCCGCATAATTCCTGGCCCCCGGAGAGTTGATCGTTGCCCGCCATACCCGCGCGTTCTCGAATCCAGCTCCCAGGCTCGTCAGATCGACCGGATGGCTATACGTCACATTCTGATTCATGAAGAGAATCGACTGGTTGGAGATCAACGACCGTGTAAACTCATCCATCTTGGTCAGATTCGCTCCTAGGATCAGCGGCGAGCGCGCAATCGCCCACAGCGTGAGCTCGGTCCTCTGCTCGTCATGCGTCAGCCGCGATTGCCGCGCCTCGCCCATTCCCGGATGCGGCCCCAGCCAGCCCCACGGCAGCATATCCGCGTCCGGCCAGTTACCCTCTTTCGCATAGGTAAACCACTTGGCCAGCCGGTCGAATTCGTCGCGCAGGCCGAAGGGATACTCGTCGTCGCCGGGATGGCGGGGGAAGCTCCAGCCGTCCCAATGATCGTTGGTGATGCGCCACATCTGCGCCAATTCGGCTACTTCGGCCGCATGCTCCAGTTGCGTAGGCCCCGGCGAAAGGCTCAGCACAATCGGCCGTCCCGTCTTCTTGATCGCCGCCGCAATCTGACGAATTTCGGTAGGCCGGTAGGGGTGGTCGCTGATGCAGTCTACCTTGAGGAAATCCAATCCCCAGCCCGCGTAGAGCTTCAGCATCGAATCGTAGTAAGCTTGCCCGGCGGCGTTGTCGGCGACGCCCCAGTTGCCGTCATCCCATCCGCAGGGCGAGTTGAGGTCTGCGGCATCGGCGGCGTGGAAACTTGTCCCCGCGATGGGCAGATTCGCCTTTACCGCATCGCGTGGAATGCCGCGCACAATGTGGATGCCGAACTTCAGCCCCTGCTTGTGCACCCAGTCGGCCAGCGGCTTGAATCCCGCGCCATCCGTAGAAGAAGGAAAGCGGCTGGGCACAGGAAGCAGAATCCCGTTCCCATCCAGCAAATACATTCTCTCAGCTAAATTGCGGCCGTCGGGGTTCTCCATGTACCACCCCTCGTCGATCACTACATACTGCCAGCCCAGGTCCTTAAACCCGGCCAACACCTTGGCATTGGCCTTGAAGTCAGCCTCGTTGATGGTCAGTCCATATGCGTCCCAACTGTTCCAGCCCATCGGCGGCGTGGGCGCGGGGTTCTGGGCGTAGGTGAGGGTTGCTGCGAAGACGAAAACAAGAGCGGTGAAAAACAAGCGTAGGCGTCCCATGCGGGAACGATACCACAAAATCGCAGCCGCCACAGGGCTGGTGGAACCTGGAATGATGTATCCCGAGCCGTAGCGCACAGGCCAGGGTTCCTGCGGCCCGGCCTCGGGGCCGGCATGAAGGACGGCTCGATTGTCATTTCGGCCTGTGACGCCGGCTACAGACAGTGGTGCGTTGCCGGGACTACGTTGACTGTCGCGTGGCAGGCTACGCTTTTCCCCCTTGGCTCTCAGACCGCGCCGGAATTTCGAATTCTCGCTAGCCTGTCGGATGGTCAGCCGAAAGCCAGTGGTGCAATACAATCCCAGATCCAGGGCGCGCTGCCTGCCAGCCGCAAAACGTAACATTCAATCTCAAATCATTGTTGAAAGGAGAATCCCATGAACTTCGCACGAATTGGCAAATTCCTCTTTGCCTCCCTCCTCCCGTGCTGCTTTTTTTGCCTTTCAGATCTCGCTTCGGCACAGCTATACAATGTCGATTGCTCAGGCAACACACCCGGTGCCTACACTACGATCAACTCCGTACTCCCATTGCTGACGAATGGAAGCCAGGTGATGATTGTGGGCACATGCACCGAAAATGTGTCTCTGAACAACCTGAATAACGTTTATATGGGGGCACCCTGGGGACAGACCATGAACCTTCAGGGTAACCTCTTCATCAACGGATCCCTGAACCTGATACTCTACGGGATGAACGTCACCAACGCCTCGGGCGACGGCATCGATGTGCAAAACAGCCTGGGAATTTCACTCGAGGCATGCACCAGCACCAACAATGCGGGCGTCGGCCTTAATGTCTGGAACGGCTCTGCTGTATCGGTTGCAGATTCCGGCAGCTACAGCAACAATGCCAACGATGGGATTTATGCTCAGGAGAATTCCATCGTTGAGGTGAATGCGTGGAGTTCACCGATCCTGGTCAGTAACAACATGGATGCCGGCGTGCATGTAGATCGGTCGGTCTTTGAGGCGGAGGGCATTTCGATCACTCAAAACAAGATCGCAGCAGGTGCATATCCCTTTGGCGGAGATGCAGGCAATGCCACGGGAAACGGCATTCGTGAGTTGGGCGCTTCGCGTGTGCTTCTTGGCGGATGGGGTACATTTCCCAATACGATCGCCGGCAATCAAGGCGACGGCATCTCTCTCCAGGAGAATTCAGAGATTTCTCTGAGTGGACCCAGCGCGCTACCTGCAAATATCGTCCAGGGGAACGGCCCTGTGGGCATTTCTGTAGGATATGGAAGTCAACTCACTCTGTATGATAACGTGCAACTCACAAACCACGCGGACGCGGGCGTGGATGTGTACGGAAACAGCCAGGCATTCATCTACGGCACCAACCAGATCACGAACAATGGGACCGACCCCTCTTATGCAGCCCGCGCGGGAGTGCGCGTGGATGGCAACTCAGAAGCCTACCTCCGCGGGGGACAGATTTCCCATAATGGCGGGCCGGGGATTCTTGCCCTGGTGAATTCCAGTTTGGATTTCACCGGAGTGACATTCACGGGGAACAGCGGTGGCCCGGTCGCATGTGACTCGTCGTCATGGATGGGGAGCGATCTGGCTGGCGGAAACCCGAATGCCGGCGGCTATCCCGGAGCACTCATGACCTGCAGAACACCCAACAACCTGGGCAACAGAACCCACGCAGCTCCGGTCTTCGACCCTCCGGACTTAAACCGCCTGAAGGCTCTTGAGGCCCAGTATCAGCAACTCATGACTACTCCTCACTAGAGCGAAACCACTATTGGTGAGCTTCCCTGAACAGGAGCAAGCCGGGATCTCCAGCTTGCTCCTGCATGGGTTGCAGCGCGGAACCATAGGCGTGCGCAGGCCGCTCGAGCAACGATAGGCGATAAGGAGAGTGAGGCCAGATCCTGCGGCCAGCCTCGTTCAAAAGCCGCCTACAACTGAATCTTCACCGGCCAGGTCTTCCAGATATCCGTGCAGTAATCGCGTATCGCCCGGTCACTGGAGAACTTGCCGATGCGCGTCACGTTTAAAATCGACATCCGCGTCCACGCATCGTGGTCTTTGTAGGCCGCGCTCACACGGTCCTGGCAATCGACATACGACTGATAATCGGCCAGCAGCATATATTCGTCCGAGGCCAGCAGGGAGTTCACCAGAGGCTCGAAGAGCGTCCTGTCGCCGCGCGAAAATTCGCCGTTGGAGAGCGAGACCAGCACGTCGTGCAGCATGGGGTTGGCCTCGAAGATCGCGCGAGGGTTGTAGCCCTCCCGTTTGCGGCTCTCCACCTCCGGCGTGGTCAGCCCGAAGAGGAAGAAGTTCTCCGCGCCCACCTCCTCGCGAATTTCAATGTTGGCCCCGTCCAGCGTGCCGATGGTTACCGCGCCGTTCATGGCAAACTTCATGTTCCCGGTTCCCGATGCCTCCTTGCCGGCCAGCGAAATCTGCTCGCTCAGGTCCGCCGCGGGATACACCCTCTGCCCCAGCTTCACGCTGTAATCAGGCAGAAACACCACCTTCAGCCGTCCCCGCACCAGAGGGTCGGAGTTGATGGCCTCGCCCACCGAGTGAATCAGCTTGATAATCAGCTTGGCCATGCGATAGCCGGGCGCCGCTTTTCCGCCGAAGATGAAGGTCCGGGGCGTCACCTCCGCGTCGGGTTCGCACTGCATGCGCTTGTAGAGAGTGAGGATGTAGAGAATCAGCAGGTGCTGGCGCTTGTACTCATGCAGCCGCTTCACCAGCACGTCAAAGAGCGAGTCCGGATCGACACTGATGCCCAGGCGCTGATGAATGAAGACTGACATGCGCAGCTTGTTGTGCCGCTTGATGGCGCGCCATTCCGTGCGGAAATCCTGGTCGTCAACCAGCGGCTCCAGCTTGTGCAGTTTTTCCAGGTCCTGCACCCAGCCCGAGCCGATGCGCGCGGTCAGCAGTTGCGCCAGCCGCGGATTGCTCAACCGCATCCAGCGCCGCGGCGTCACTCCATTGGTCTTGTTGCTGAACTTCTCCGGCGTCAACGCGTAGAAATCGCTGAGCACGTTCGTCTTCAGCAGTTCTGTGTGTAGCGCGGCCACGCCGTTAATGGCATGGCTGCCCAGTGCGGCCAGGTGCGCCATGCGCACAAACCGCTCGCCCTCTTCGTTGATCAGCGAAAGCCTTCGCGCGCGCTCCTCATCGCCGGGAAACTTCTCGCGCACGTTTACCAGATGGCGGCGATTAATCTCGTCGATAATCTCCAGGTGACGCGGCAGCAGTGCGCCGAACAGGCTCCGCGGCCACTGCTCCAGTGCCTCCGGCAGCAGCGTGTGGTTGGTGTACGAGAGTGTGTTCTCGGTCACGTGCCATGCCGCAGCCCACTCCATATCGTGCTCGTCCACCAGCAGCCGCATCAGCTCCGCCACCGCGATTGCCGGGTGCGTGTCGTTCATTTGGATGGCAAAGTTGCGGTGCAGCTCGGCCAGCGGACGGCGCTGCGCAGCCTGAATTTTCAAAATGTGCTGCAGGCTGCACGAGACAAAGAAAAACTGCTGCGCCAGCCGCAATTGTTTGCCCTGGATGCCCTCATCGTTGGGGTAAAGAATCTTGGAGATGTTCTCGCTCGAAACCTTGTCGGCCACCGCGCCCAGAAAATCTCCCTGGTTGAAGATCTCAAAGTCGAAGCTCTCCACCGCCTGCGCCGCCCACAGGCGCATGGTGTTGGCCGTGTTGGTGCGGTAGCCCAGAATCGGCGTATCGTGCGGCACACCGCGCACCAGCTTTTGCGGAATCCATGTGACTCGTATGCGCCCCTTGGCGTCGGTATGCGTTTCCGTTCGCCCGCCCATCTTCACTTCAAAGGCATCCTCGGGCCGCTCCAGCGCCCAGGGGTTTCCAAGCCGCAGCCATTTATCGGTCGACTCCACCTGCCAGCCGTCGCGAATCTGCTGGTCGAAGATTCCGTATTCGTAGCGGATACCGTAACCAATCGCCGGAATGTCCAGCGTGGCCAGCGAATCCATGAAGCAGGAGGCCAGCCGCCCCAGCCCTCCGTTGCCCAGACCCGGCTCCTCTTCCTGTTCGATCAAATCATTCAGGTCAAGGCCCAGCTTCCGCATGGCCTGCTCGGTCTCTCCGAAGATGCCCAGGTTGATCAGGTTGTTGGCCAGGTGTGGCCCGGTCAAAAACTCCGCTGAAAGGTAACAGACAACCCGCACATCCTGCGCCTGGTAGTTCTTCACGGTCTGTATCCACCGCTCCACCAGCCGGTCGCGCACGGTGTGTGCCAGCGCCATGTACAGGTCATTCACCGTCGCCCGCTCAACGCTTCGCCCCTGCACAAAAAACAGGTTGTCTAAAAACGACTGCGCCAGCGCCTCCACGTCCAGCGCGGTCCTTTGGCCCTTGAGTGAGCCGGCTAATTGCGGCGTTAAGGTTGCAATCTCGGCCATGGTTTCCTCGTCTCCCTAAATCGGCACACGGCTCCCTCCAACGGAGAGCTGTGCCCTCAACATAAGGCCGGAGGCGCCAAATAGAGATGAAAAAGATGTCAAATACGCAGAGAATATGCACTTTTGGTTTATTTTGAAATTCATAATGCCGTTTTGGTCACTGAAGCTAGGCTGCTAACGTTCAGGCTGACGGGATGAGGCCTGAACTGCTCAACTCGTCGTCTGTCCATCTATCATTTCCCTAATTAGACGATTGCATTCCACAATTGCCCGTGGTAATGATAAAAGAATCAACCAGCTACGCGGCTTCGCTGAAATGCCAGAGGTTTTGTGGCCAGCAAAGAGCGCTTTTTTCTTCCCTCAGCGAGTTTTCGCTCGGGATGCCGATTCTTTCGCCGGTTCCTGCCTTGGCAGCAGTCAGGTAACCGAAAAATATTGAGCCTCTTTCCACGCACAGCAGCATCAAAAAACTAGTAACCTACCCAGGAGTCAATCCATGAAGAACGTAAAGCACGTTATGTTTGTCTTGTCCTTTGCGGTTCTGCTCAGCGCCCCGGCGCTGGCGCAGACCGCCGTTCCGCCCCTGCCCAGGCCTGCCGACAACGGTCCGTCGCTGGAAGTCACCATGCAGTTCCTTCAGGAAAAGCTGAGCGATATCGGCAAGGTCACGTTTCTCTCCTATACCCAAAACACACGCGATGGCAGTAATACCAGCGAAACTGACTCGAACGAGGTCAGCAACGTCGCCGCCAATGCGAATCAGTGCCGCATCACTTACCACTGGAAGGTGATCATGGACGGGCGCCTCGACCAGGATAAGGATTGCTGGTTTTCGCTCCGCGATGTTCAGGACATCGTGATTAAGCCCTACGCACAGTACCAAACCGAGCTGGACGCAAGCCTGGGCAATCCCCACATCCTTACCCCCTCCACGAACCCGCCATTATCGGCGCTGCTGGTGCGCCGCGCGCATGGCATTTATAACCTCTTCCCGATCACCGATGCTGACACGGCCGATCGCATAGCCAAGGCCTTTACGCACGCCGTCGAACTCTGCGGCGGCGGCAACAAGGCCCCCTTCTAAGATGCGGATGCCATCTCCGCACGAGCTGTAGTGCACGCCTCAACTGTCCCCTTCGCCCCATGCGATAAGCTGGAGATTCCAGTAAGCGAAGGAGCAAGCAAACAATGAACGTGATTCTGGGGATCGACGGCGGAGGAACGCACACCCGCGCCTCCATTTTGCAAGGGGAACGGGTTCTGGCTCACGCGGAGAGCGGCTCCATCAAGCGCCTGCGCGTGGGCGCTGAAGCCGCTGAAGCCAACCTGCGCGCGCTGCTCAAAGAGGCCTTCGCCAAGGCGGGCGTGAGCGGTGTGCGCGCCGCCTGCGTAGGCGTGGCCAGCGTCTCCATGCCTGGCACTACGGAGTGGATCACGGCGGTTTTTAACGACTTTGGCGTGGAGCGTTCCGAGGTCGTCGGCGACGAGGTCATCGCCCTCGACGCGGCCTTTCACGGCGGTCCCGGAATCCTGCAGATTGCCGGCACCGGCTCTAACACCATTGGCCGCGCGCCAGACGGCAGCCGCGAGAGCGCCGGCGGCTGGAGTTCGCGCCTCGGCGACGAGGGCTCCGGTTACTGGATCGGCGTCAACAGCTTGCGCCGCGCGCTCCATGCTCATGACCGCGAGCAGCCCACGAAAATCCTTCAGAAAGTTGGCGAAATCTGGGGTACGCCTAACCTGGACGACCTGATCAATTTGGGCGACAGCACGCCCGGTCCGGACTTTGCCGCTCTCGCGCCAGCCATCAGCGAACTGGCCGATGCCGGCGACCCCGTCGCCAGGGAAACCCTCGCCCAGGCCGCCGCCGACCTGGTCGATTTTGTCCTTCTCGTCCGCGCCAAGCTGCGCCGCAAGCACGCCATTGCCGGCGAGGTCCCCGTGGCCTGGACCGGCGGCGTCATCGAGCACATGACACTTGTGCGCGAGGCTTTTTTTGCAGGATTGAAAGCCGCCGCGCCCTTGATGCCGGTAAGCCGCATACCGGCAGTCCCTCTGGAGGGCGCCCTGTGGCGTGCGCAGCGGCTGGCTGATGCCACTGGTTAGCGCACCGGCGCGCCATTCACCACCGAACCAACCAACTTTCCAGCCGCATCCACTGCCACCAGGCTCGCCGGCATTCCCACTGCGACCAAACCTGCCTGATCTACCAACCCGGTCATAGCTGCCGGGTTTGCTGTCGCCAGCCGCAGAGCCTGCTCCAACGGCGCGCCGGTGAACGCCATAAAATTAGCCAGCGCGCGGTCAAGCGTCAACACGCTTCCCGCCAGTACTCCGCGAGCCATGGCTCTCCCGTTGGCCACCTGCACGGCAAAGCCTCCCAGCTGGTACTCTCCGTTCGGCATTCCCGTGGCGCTTATCGCGTCGGTTACCAGAATCGCCCGCTCCAGCCCTTTGGCCCGCCACCACAGCTTCACCATCTCCGGCGCAACATGGATGCCGTCGCAGATCATCTCTGCAAAAAGCGAATCGTCGATCAGCACTGTTCCCAAAATCCCCGGCTCGCGATGATCAAGCGGACGCATGGCATTAAAAGTGTGCGTCGCGCTGGTAGCTCCGGCCTTGATTGCGGCGCGGGTCTCGGCTGCGGTAGCGTCCGAATGACCCATGGAGACGCGCACGCCGCGGCTGATCGCGTGCGCAGTTAACTCAACGGCCCCCGGCAACTCGGGAGCCAGCGTCATCAGCCGGACATGGCCCTCAGCGGCCTCAAACAATCGATCAAATATGGAAATATCGGGCTTGAGCAAGTGCTCGGGCGGTTGAACTCCACGCCTGGCGTGCGAAAGAAACGGGCCTTCCAGATGAATGCCGATGGCCCGTGCCTGCCCCTCAACTGGAGTCTGCGCCAGCAATTTTGCCAATCTTGAAAGCGAGTGTAGCGTCGCATCCAGCGGCGCGGTGATGGTAGTGGCCAGAAAGCTGCCCGTGCCGTGTGCGGCGAGAAAGCTGCTCATGGCGCCAAGCGCCTCAGCCGAGGCCTCCATGACGTCGTGGCCCTTGGCCCCGTGGATGTGCACGTCGAAAAACGCAGGGCCGAGCGTCGCTCCGGGAAAGTCCAGAACCCGCACCCCGCCAGGCGCATCTTTGCCCGCGCGCGAGGAAACAGAAGCAATCCTGCCGTCTTCAATCACCACCAGCGGTTGGTCGAGCAGCTTTGCGCCATCCCAAAGCCGCTCCGCCGTGAGAACAGTACGCATACAACATGATTATTGCAGGCGTCGCGGCCATCCGATCATCCGCTCCCCGCGACTGCGCGCCGAGTTCCTAGAGTGCGGCTCAGTGGATGATTGTGGTGTAGTCCGGCCCCAGCGTGCCATTCTGCACATGCACTGAGTTGAACGCCGCCTGCGCGGCCGCCAGTTCCGCTCGGCAGGCCGTCAACTGCGCCGACAGGTGAGCGAATTGCGACTCCAAATGCACACGCAGCTCCTCAATGGCATTCTCCAGACGGTCGTTGGCGGCAATCTGCTCTGCCTGGCTCACCTGCACGGTCTTCAGATGGGGCAGAATGACGTCGATCAACAGCCTTGTTACAGCAGCAATGGGCTCGCTCATGAGGTAATTCTAAGGACAATTCGCAAAAAGCGCCTGATTACGGCTGCCCAGCCATTGGTAATGTGCACACGGTTCCTGTAGGCGTGCCTGCTGCGTAAAGCTCAAAGGTAGCCAGCTCAACGTCTGGCGGCGATTCCTGTCGGTGCAACACGACCTGAAAGCGCAAGGCTCTCCGTTTTTGTTAAAGTTTGGTAATGCACACCACCGCGCGGTTGGCAGTTTCTTATACGATCCTCCTTCTTGGAACCAGCGTTCTTGCGGCGCAGACCATCAATTTACCCACCAGCAAGCAGCTGATCGGAGAGATTCCAGGTCATCCACAGCGGGTGAACAGCCTGCCGACCTCAATGGCCGTTTCTCCGGACAGCCGCTATGTGGTCACGGTGAACGCCGGCTTTGGCGTCTTCGAATCGCAGTACATGCAGTCGCTGGCGGTACTCGACACCCAGACAGGCGCTGTAGCCGATTTTCCCGACGATCGCACCCTGGTCCGCGCCAAGCAGACGCTCTTCTCGGGCCTGGCCTTCAGCCGCGACGGAAATCACCTCTACGCCAGCATAGCCTCGCTGACGGATCCGCTCGGCAACGGCAAGGATGTGACCGGAAACGGAATCCTGGTATACCGCTTTACTGCGGGAAAGATTACGCCCGAGCGCATGATTCCCCTGCCGCTGCAGCAGCTCGCTCCGGGCAAAACAACCAAGCTGCCCGGCGGAACGGACAGCAACAAGGGCATTCCCTACCCGGCGGCGATTGCGGTCATTGGTTCCGCGGGTTCTGAGAAGCTCCTGGTCGCCGATAACCTCTCCGATGACGTTCTGCTCCTTGATGCCGCCAGCGGCAATATTGAAACTCGCTTCGATCTGGCCGAAAGCGATGCAGTGCCCTCCACCTATCCCATTGCCCTGGCGGTCTCCAAAAACGGCGTGCGCGCCTATGTCGCCTTGTGGAACGCATCGGAGATCGTGGAACTCGACCTGGCCAGCAAAACGGTAGGCCGCAAGCTCGCCCTCCTCAAGCCTTCCACCCCCATGGCACCGGGCACGCACCCCTGCGCCTTTGAGTTCTCGCCGGATGGCAAGACGCTCTATGTCGCGCTCGCCAACCGCGATGCCGTGGCCGCCGTCAACGTCAGCGCCGGCCACTTCTCCGTCAAAGGCTACTTCAATACCCGTCTGCCGCATCAGAGCTACTTTGGCGCCGAGCCGGTGGCACTGACCGTCAATGCGAACGGCAGCCGCCTCTACGTGGCCAATATGGGCAGCGACGCTGTCGCCGTATTTGACACGAAGATGCTCACGTCGAAGACAGCTCGAAGTGCCATGGTCGAGCCTCTCGGCTTTATTCCCACCGAATGGATGCCCCTCTCCATGGCCTTTGCGGGCGGAAAGCTTTACGTTGCCACGGACAAGAGCAAGGGTACCGGCCCCAACAACTTTCCTCAAAAGTTCACGGAGGCAGCGAAAAATAGCGGCCTGTTCAGCCGGCCCTTCACGTACATCGCCACGCTCCTCTACGGTTCCCTGGCCATTCTGGATGAGTCCGCCATCGACAAGAATCTCTCCCAGTGGACCGCAACCGTGCTCGACTCCAACCTCATGAACGCCGCCGAAGAGAAGATCGTCTTTGCAGGCGGCCGCGAGAACCCGATCAAGCACTTGATTTACATCATCAAGGAGAACCGCACCTACGATCAGATCTTCGGCGACCTGAAGAAGGACGGCAAGCCCGTCGGCAACGGCGACCCCAGCCTTGCCATGTACGGCGAGGCCATCACGCCCAACCAGCACAAGCTGGCCCTGCAATTCGGCGTGCTCGACAACTTCTACGACTCGGCCGAGATCTCCGGCGGCGGGCACGTCTGGTCCAACGCTGCCATCGGCACGGATTACCTGGAAAAAACCTGGCAGCAGAACTATCGCGGCGGGCAGAGAACCTATGATTACGAGGGCGCGGTGGCCAATAACTATCCGCGGCTCGAAAAGATTCCCGACGTCAACGAGCCGGCCAGCGGCTATCTCTGGGGCAATCTCGCCGCCCACGGCAAAACCTACTATCACTTCGGCGAATTCATCTCGACGACCTTTTGCAACGAAGCCCGTGTCGCCGATCCGCAGATGGGGCCGTTGATGGAGGGCCGCGACTGTGCCCACAAGGCTATTGCGCCGGGAGAAACTCTGCCCGCCGAGTGGGGCGGCGGCGTCAACAAATGGCCCTGGCCCATCCCGTTAATTGCCGCCAATGTTCCCACCAAGCCGGAGCTGGTGGGCCACTTCGCCGTCGAGGCCCCGGACTTCAACCTGATGGTGCCGGACCAGGTGCGCGTCGAGGTTTTCCTCCGCCACCTGAAGGCATGGGTCGCTGAAAAGGAGCAGGGCAAGGACACCATGCCCGACTTCATCCTGATGCGCCTGCCTAACGACCACACCCTTGGCACGCGTCCCGGCGGGCCCAGCCCCAAATCCTCTGTAGCCGACAACGATCTGGCTGTCGGCCGCGTCGTCGATGCCGTCTCCCACTCGCCTTTCTGGGACGATACCGCCATCTTCATCCTCGAAGACGACGCGCAGAATGGCGCCGACCACGTGGATGCCCATCGCAGCATCGCCCTGGTCATCAGCAAATACTCCCCGCGCGGCCCCAACGACGCTCCCTATGTCGACAGCCGCTTCTACTCCACCGTCAGCGTGATTCGCACCATGGAGTCTCTGCTCGGCCTGCCGCCCATGAACAACAACGACGCCTTCAGCTCGTTGATCTCCACCCTCTTCACCGGTCCTGGCGACCAGCCCGCCTATGTGGCCGACTACGGGAACCGCGACAACGGACTCATCTACGCCGCCAATCTGCCCACAGCCGCCGGAGCGCGCGAAAGCATGAAGATGGACTTCAGCCACGCCGACCGCGCTCCCGCCGATAAGCTGAACGTGATTCTGTGGAAAGACGCCATGGGAGATAAACCAGTCCCCGCCATGCTGAAAGTCCATCACAAAAAATCTACGCCGGATGATGATGATTAGGGCGGAACTCCCCGTCCACAAATGTTCCATGCCCTGGAATCCTAAACGGAGCGGATCGGAGTCGAAGGATCTGTGGTTGCTTTTGCCAGCTTTCAAGGTCTCGCTGGGTATCCCTAGGTCTCGATTTTGGGAAAGAATATACATGGATAATCAATATCCTTTCTTTCGACGCTCTTTATGCCATTCAGAATTCCAATAATGGACAATTATGTGCTCCGTCGTATTGAATTTCAGGAACCGCGATTATTGCTATTGACGGAATATAGGGAACTATGGTATATAAGAGACTGGGGGTAAAATTTGTTATGGCTTACGAAATCTTTGAACGCAAGACACCGAGGTTAGGGATACCGATGCTTTCCTTCTCTAAACTTGGTCAGATTCAATTCAACCAATCGGCTTCTCGTATAATGCAGAAGGAAACTATTGAAACAATTCTACTTCTGTGGGATGCGAAGGAAAAAAAGTTGGCTATGAAGATGACTTCTAACAAAAAAGACCTCCGTTCTTACACAATTCGGTATAACGATAAGGGAAATGGCGCGACTTTTTCTGCAAAGACGTTCTTGGATCATATAGGGATTGACTACTCTCAACGTAAGGGAATCCCAATTAATATTAATGCGAATAGCGAGTATTTTCTTGAAGTTGCTATTCCTGACACATGTTTCAAAAAAGAGGGGGTACAGCGGACTCAGTTTCGTATACCGAGTTCACAGTGAAGATTTAATAAGTTGGATTTTAGTATGGCGGCGTGGTGAAACTGGCAAACACAGCGGTCTTTTAAACCGCCACTCCGATTAGGGTTTGTGGGTTCGAGTCCCACCGCCGCCACACCATTTGAGATTCCGGCAACACAAGCGGTTCTGATTAGGAGGCAGTCCCGAAGTGAGAGTCGGAATAGAAGGAGGCAGCATGATCAAGATGCTGTTCTCCATCGTACACGGAGCAGATGGTAGCTCCGTTGCCTTGACGGTACTCTGTTCTGTAAAGAATGGGTGCCGTCATAGGCACTTTATTGTTCTCCCAATATTATATCGATAATGTTTGCTTTCGATTAAAATAATTTTCCCAATTTGGTATGTAGTCAGGTACCTATGGTTTTACATATATGACATGGAATATCACCGGTTGCCGCAGGTCGATTGCATTTGGGGACCTGGGAAACCACGAACCCCATGGCGCATAAGCGCCGCCTGCCTGGACGGCCAGTCCTTTGCAGATAATTTCCCCACTTCGTGCACAATGATCTCAGAAGTCTTCCTTCAAATCATCGTCCGGCAAGTCCTCTTCACGCCGCTTTCAGCCGGCAGAGGCCGAAACGGCTCGTAACTCCTTATCCTGGACGATTTTGCAGGGAACTCCTTTGTTTTGACGATTTTACAGCGCAACCCCGTCTGTAACCTCATGAAAACAACGAATTTGCATCCAAAATAGGGGTGGGGGTATCCGATGTACCACGAAGTCGAACCCAGCTCTTTCACATCCAATAAACTGTGACCATGACCAAGCGCATCGGCATCCATCTCGGCACAACCGGCGGCGCATCCAACGCCATCGAGCGCGCCCGCGAAATCGGCGCCAACACCTTGCAGATTTTCTCCGCCAGCCCGCGCATGTGGCGCGCCCCCAAAGTCGACCCCAAGCAATGCTCCCGCATGAAAGAACTGCGCGCCAAACTCGACGTCAGCCCGCTGGTGATTCATACCGGCTACCTGATCAATATCTGCAGCCAGTCCGACGAGATTCGCTCCAAGAGCATCGCGGCCTTTCGCGGCGAAATTGAGCGCGCCCTCGCCCTGGGCGCAGAGTACCTGGTGCTGCATCCCGGCTCATGGAAAGGCCTCACCCGCGACGAGGGCCTCAAGTTGGCCGCCAATTCCATCACCAAATCCATCGACGGCCTGGCAGTTCCGGAAGGTGGGCAGGGAACGGGCTTCCACATTCTCATTGAAAACACCGCCGGAGCGGAGTTCTCCCTCGGCGGCAGCTTTGAACAGGTGGCCGAGCTGGTGGAGCGGCTCAAACCATCGGCCCCGGTCGCCGTCTGCCTCGACACCTGCCACAGCCACGTCGCCGGCTACGACCTGATCTCCGCCGAGGGCTATGAGCAAACCATGAAGCAGGCCGCCGCAACCGTCGGCCTCGCCGCCGTCCGCGTCTGGCACATGAACGATGCCAAGGCCGAGCGCGGCTCCAAACTCGACCGCCATGAAAACATCGGCCAGGGCAAGATGGGCCTGGAGCCCTTCCGCCGCCTGCTCAACGACCCTTGCTTCGCCCACGCCGCGTTCATTGCCGAAACCCCGGTCGAAGATCCCGGCGACGAAGAGCGAAACGTGAAAGTGCTCAAGAGCCTGGTGAAATAATTTTTCTCAATCCTGCTTGCATTCTCCGTTGCATGGCGTAAGACTGCTTGTGTCGCCATTTTTGGCGTGAGAGGTAAGTTATGCGCGTGAGCTTCAGTGCGGTTATTTTGTGTGCAGCGGCAGCGAGTTTAGCGTTGCCGGTTTTAGGTCAGGATGCAACAACTCCGGCAGCGCCCAAGCCAGCGGGCAAACCGGCGCCCGTTGCGCGGCAGCCTTACACGGCGGAGTACAAGGTTACGCACGTGAAGATGCTGGCCGGCGGAGGCACCATCACTCAGGAGTCGACCGAAACGGTTGCCCTTGACTCGCAGGGCCGCAAGATGACCTCGACGACGCCCGCTACCTCGACGGGAGAAAAGGCGCCCGTGACGCGCGTCAGCGTCTCTGATCCCGTAGCGCGAACCAACAGCAATTGGACCGTTCCGGGCAAGAAGGTGACGGTAGTGGCCATGCCCGCGCCCGGTGCGCCGCACAAATGTGAGCCAGCCACGCCAGCAGGCGCACCTCCCGCGCCCGCACCTCCGCGTGTAAAACCCACCGTGGAAGACCTGGGAACCCAGACCATCGATGGAATTGATGCGCGCGGCCGCCGGACCACCGTCACGACTCCGGCAGGCACAGTCGGCAACGATCAGCCGCTGGTGCGCACCGACGAGTTGTGGACGGCAACCGCTCCCGGATTGAAAGGCCTCGTGGCGCGCGATATAAGCGATAACCCACAGTCGGGTAAGACGACGAAGGAACTATCGAACCTGACGCAGGCCGAGCCGGATGCATCGCTCTTCCAGCCGCCGGCAGGCTACGAGATCGTGAACAAGCCAGCGCCCGGATCTGATTGCCCAGCCGAAGAGGGGACGGAGTCGCCTGCGGCCCCCATTCCACCGCCACCGCCTCCGCCGCAATAAACGCCTTCCGTTTACACTAAAGGGTTATGGCGGAAGAGAACGAACAACGTTACGACCCGGCAACGATTGAACCCAAATGGCAGAAGCGCTGGGCCGCGGATCCTAAACTCTACGCGGCCGAGCCCGCTTCTCACCCCACGGACGAAGAACTGTCCGCGGGGGCCCCGGTCTCCTGCGGCAAGCCCAAGTACTACGTCCTGGAGATGCTGCCCTATCCCAGCGGCCAGTTGCACATGGGCCACGTGCGCAACTACTCCATCGGTGACGCACTAGCCCGGCACATGTGGATGCGCGGCTACAATGTGCTTCATCCCATGGGCTGGGACGCCTTCGGATTGCCTGCCGAAAACGCCGCGCTCAAAAACAATGCCCCTCCCCGCGAGTGGACGCTCAGTAATATCGCCGCCATGAAGCGGCAGATGGAGCGGCTCGGCCTGGGATACGACTGGGCCACGGAGATTGCCACCTGCCTGCCGGATTACTACCGCTGGAACCAGTGGTTCTTTCTGCGCATGTATGAGAAGGGCCTGGTTTACCGCAAAAAAAGTAAAGTCAACTGGTGCCCGGAGTGCGCCACGGTGCTGGCTAACGAGCAGGTGGTCGACGGCTGCTGCTGGCGCCACGAGGAAACCCTGGTCGAGCAGCGCGACCTGGAGCAATGGTTCCTGCGCATCACCGCCTACGCGCAAGAGCTGCTCGACGGTCTCGACAAGCTCGACGGCTGGCCTGAAAAAGTCCGCACCATGCAGCGCAACTGGATCGGCCGCAGCGAAGGAACGGATGTGGATTTCTTCCTTGATGAACCGAAATCAGACAAGACGCGCATCCGCGTCTTTACCACCCGCGTGGACACCATCTTTGGCGCGACCAGCGTGCAACTGGCCCCGCAGCATGAATTGGTAGAGGCCTTCACTACCGCGGACCCTAAACTTAAAACTCAAGTTGACGAGCTACTCGATCAGCAGAAGCGTGCACGTGAGGCCGGCGACCTGGGCGCAATCGAAAAGCACGGCGTTCCGACTGGCCGCTTCGCCATCAACCCCTACAACAACCAGCGCATTCCCATCTGGGTGGCCAATTACATCCTGGCCGACTACGGCACCGGCGCCATCATGAGCGTTCCCGGCCACGATGAGCGCGACTTCGAGTTCGCCACCAAATACGGCCTGCCCATTGTGCAAGTTATCAAGCCAGCCGATCCCGCCGCTGATGGCGCACTGCCCTTCTTGTCCGAAGAGGGAATCCTCGTTAACTCCGGCAAGTACGACGGGATGAGTTGCGCCGAGGCTCAGCGGCAATTGCAAGAGGCTGCCGTGCGCGGCGCTTTTGGCGAGCCCAAGGTCACCTTCCGCTTGAAAGACTGGGGCGTGAGCCGCCAGCGCTTCTGGGGCACGCCCATCCCCTTCATTTACTGCGAAAAGTGCGGCCTGGTTCCGGTGCCCGACAAGCAGCTTCCCGTGGTGCTGCCCGAGCAAATTGAAATCACACTGCAGGGCGGTTCGCCGCTGGGCCGCGTGCCGGAATTCGCCAACGTCTCTTGCCCCATCTGCGGCAGCGCGGCTAAGCGCGAAACCGACACCATGGATACCTTCGTCGATTCCAGTTGGTACTTCTATCGTTATACCGACGCGAAAAACTCCAAGGCGCCATTCGATTCGGCGAAGGCGCAATACTGGTTTCCCATCGATCAGTACATTGGCGGCGTGGAACACGCCATTCTACATCTCATTTACTCGCGCTTCTGGACCAAAGTGATGCGCGACCTCGGCCTGATCACCAACGACGAGCCGGCCCGCCGTCTCTTCACTCAGGGCATGGTCATCAAAGACGGCGCCAAGATGTCCAAGTCCAAGGGCAACGTGGTCTCCCCCGACGACATGGTTGCCCGCTACGGCGCAGACTCGACGCGCATGTACGCACTATTTGCCGCGCCGCCGGATCGCGACCTCGACTGGCAGGAGGACGGCGTCGCCGGAGTCAGCCGCTTCCTGGCCCGCGTCTGGCGGTTAACCACAAAGCACGCTCCGCTGGCGCGTTCGGCTCACGCAAGCACGGCCAAAGCGCAAAACGGCGGAGCCGCCCTGCTGCGCAAGCTGCATCAGACCATCGCCAAAATCACGCTGGACTTTGAGGGCCGCTGGCACTTCAACACCTGCGTGGCGGCCATCATGGAGCTGGTCAACGAAATTCAATCCTATGACGCGCAACTGGAGGCAGGCGAGGTTCCCGCTCCGGTGGTACGCGAACTGCTGCGCTCACTGGTTCTGCTGCTGGCCCCATTTGCTCCATATCTCGCCGCTGAGCTTTGGGAAGCGCTGGGCGAGAAAGGTTCGATACTGCGCGCTCCCTGGCCCGTAAGCGACCCCGCTCTGGCTAAGGAAGACGAGCTGGAGATTCCCGTCCAGATCAACGGCAAGCTGGTCAATGTCGTTCGCGTTGCCGTTGATGCAGATGCCAAGGCCATTGAGGCCGCGGCTCTCGCTGACGAAAAGGTCCGGTCGCGAACTGCCGGAAAAACAATGGCCAAGGTCATCGTCGTTCCCGGCAAGCTGGTGAACCTGGTGCTCCACCCCGGCGACAAAGACCCGTCGCAGGGGACCCCGGTGGTGAAATAGCATGAGCGCGCCCTTGCGCGGAACTCAGTCTCTTGTCGGCCAGATGGGCTGGGTCTTTCAGCGGCCTTTGCTCACTGCTCTGGAAATGTTGTGGCGCTGGACCTTCGGAATTCCGTTTGTGGTCGTGGTATTGTTTGAGGCGATCAAAATTCTCATCGCCCTGCCGCCCGCGTCCTCAGGCCTCAGCTCTCTGGACCCGCAGAATCCATGGGTCGCCGCAGTACAGCTCAGTAACGCCTGGACGCTCTATCAGCCTCACATCCACGAAGTCATGCGATGGCTTCTGCCCGCAGCCGCGCTCGCCTGGGTCGTCGTCTCCGCCCTGGGCCGCAGCCTGCTCTTCAAACAGCTGGACCCCTCGCTGGCCTTCCGTCCCGCCGCCATGCTCCTCCTCCAGGCCGCATGGCTGGCGCTATTCGCCTTCACCTGCTTATGCTGGCTTTGCTCCATGCAATGGGTCGCGTCCGCAACCATCACTCCCGCCGCCGAGCCCGATCTGGTCGGCTACTCCGTGGGGGTCATTTTTCTCTCGCTGGGATTCTTCACCGCCTGGGCGCTCCTCAGTTGGCCATTCTCCATCGCGCCGATGCTGATGCTGCTCGAGAAGCGTTCTGCGTTCTCCGCCCTCGGTCAAGCTTTCCGCCTCGGAAAACCCATGACGGCCAAATTGGTCGAGATCAATCTGGTCATGGGCATCGTCAAGCTGGCGCTCGTCGTGCTGGCCATGGTGCTGTCAGCCGCGCCGCTGCCCTTTAGCGATCAGTTAGGCCCTGGTGCGTTGCACGTCGTGTGGGTCGCGGCAACAGTCTTTTTCTTAGTCGCCTGTGATTACTTCCACGTGGTGCGGCTGAGGGGTTTTCTGGAGTTCTGGAAGATGTTTCGTGGTCAGCAGGTCAATGAGCAGATAAATAAACGAGCGTGAGTGTCGAGCCCTTCAAGAACCACTCTGAGCTGCTCGGAAAATTCCGCGCTCAGAATATCTTCATCCTAATCACAAGATATTTCTTCGGATCTTCGCGAATCCCCTTCAATAGCTGCTGCGCCTGATCCATGGTCTGGTCGGCATGGTCGTAGAGAGAGCGGTTCTGCACCAGCTGTCCCAGCGTGCCTTTGCCCTCATTCATGCCTTGCAGAATCGAGTCCAGCCGGCTGATTGTGTCGTCCACTTTTCCCGCAAAGGCCGGATCTTTGGCCAGCATGCCCATCGTGCCCTTGCCGGCGTTGATCTCAGTCATCAGCTGATTGATATTGGTGACCGCGGAGTTCAGGTTGTTGTAGAGCGAGTCGTCTTTGAGCAGTTTTCCGGCGCTGCCTTTGCCCTCGTCCAGGGCGATGGTGATCCTGTTCAGCCGGTCGACGGCCGAGTTGGCGCGGTTGTAAAGTGTATCGTCATTGACCAGCTTGCCCAGAGAGCCCTTGCCTTCGGCAATCGCGTTGGTAATGGTCTCCAGATCATTGGCAATAACCGTAATCTTATTGGCCATTTCCGGATCGTTGAGCAGCTTGCCCACTGCGCCGTGCCCGGAGTTGACCGAATCAATCGTGGTTTCCGTCTTGTGCAATAGTCCTTTGAGTTCGACGATGGTTTCGTGGCTGGTGCGGATCACATCCTGGATGCTGGGCGAGCCGGAGGTCTTCAGTTCGGCATTGTTGGCCGGAGGAGGTCCGCTGGCGTGGGCCGAGCTGAGGTCCACGTAGCTGTCGCCCAGCACTCCGGCCTGGTTGATAGAGGCTGTCGAATCTGTATGCAGGCGGTTCAGGTATTCGCGGTCCACCCGCATGGTCACCTCGACCGGCGTGGGGCTGCGGTCCTCCACCACGCGGATATGGATCACGTTGCCGATGGTCACGCCTTCCAGCGTCACCGGCGCCCCATCCTTCAGGCCGGCCGCATTTTCAAAGTAGGAGCGCAGCAGCAGTTTGCGCGCAAACAGCCCGCCGCTCGAACTGGACATGAGAAGAATCAGCACGACCATCAGGGCGGAGGCGCCCAGGACCAACGCTCCCACTCTCAGTTGCGACCACTGAATCTCTTTGCGGCTTGGCACGTCACTACCTTCTTTCAATAATGGAGCGGTTTATGCCTTGAGAATAGCAGAAAAAGAGGAATCACGGCCGTCTTCAATCACCACGCTGGCCATGGCCAACTCCGCGGTGTGAGTCAAAGAAAGCGTAACGCGGCCGGCGCCCAGGCGGGCGGCAAACTCCGCTGCGCGGCCGTGAAACTGCAGGGTGGGCCTTCCGCCGGGCTCACGCGACACCTCGATTTCCAGCCAATTGACGCCCCGGCTGATGCCCGTCCCCAACGCCTTGGCTCCGGCCTCCTTGGCGGCAAACCGGGCTGCAAAGCTCTCTGCAGACCTGCGCTTTTGCAGGCAATAGCCCTGCTCCGCCGCGGTATACACGCGGTCCAGAAACCTTTGCCCGTGGCGCTCCATGGACTTCTGGATGCGCCCTATCTCCACCAGGTCGATGCCGGTACCGACAATCATTCTGTCTATGAAGCTACATCATTTCCCTGCTGCTGTGTTTGTGCTGCCTTCAGCAATGCCTCGCCGCGACCTTTCTCTTCAGTGAGACATGTCTCCAATTACCGATGCGAAGCACTCGGACCTCGCTTCACGCAGAGATGTCTCAAAGCCGGGCAGCTTCCGTTCGACTCCGCAACAACAATTATGCTGCGCTTCCCGGCTCCGATAAGGTTGATGTGAAACTCATGCTGCCAACCCAAAATACAGGACATGCAATCAACATTCCCTGGGCCATGCAGATGAAGGCCATCTCCGCAGAAGAGCCCTCGCGCCTGGTCCAGACCCTCACCGGCGCTATCCTGGGTTGTGGCGGCTGGGTTCTCAGCCGCGGAGCAAACGATACAGGCACCGTGAATATGTTGTTCGAGTTTGAGCGGCAGGCCTGCGTCGATATTTACAGCGTGATGATTGCCTCCGGCCTGGAACTGAGCCAGAGCGGACACATTCGCTTTACTGAACTCTGTCAATGCACCCGCAGCCAACAGGAGGATTGCGGAGCCGAAATTGCCAGCATCGAACTGGAGATCCAGACCTTTCCCATCGAATTGACGCACGGAACAGGCTCAGAAAAAACAGCTTGACTTCCGCCCAATCAGCCCCTGTGTCGGTCAAAGTGCATTCAAAATACAAAAGGTATGAATCGTCTGGTGCGCTTTTTGTAATCGGCATAGGCTGCGCCAAAACGTTTGAGGTTTTCCCCTTCTTCGGCAATTGCTGTGGCCAGCAGAAAACCGCTCGCGCCCAGGGTTAGGACAATCGAAGCAATACCAGCCGGATTCTTCAGATAGGCACACCACGCCAGCGCCAGCAACGACGCATACAAGGGATGGCAAATCCAGCGATAAGCGCCCACTGTAACCAGCGTCGTCGTGTTCTCAAAGGCCAGATTCGCACTTTCGTCACGGGTGGCAGCCGGCCGGCCAATTACCCACAGCAACCGGAAACCCTCAATCGCCAACCCGATGGAAACCAATCCAAGCAGATAGGATGCTAGTTGCCGCCACGAGAACGGGTCGCGCCACCACAACGGAGCGTTCCACAGAATCAGCCCCAGCAGTAGCTCAAATGCAAAGAAGCGATAGAATCCGTGGGTGCGCGCATCCTTCAGCGGCCGCCACGACAGCCACAGTATCCCGGCGGATGCGGCGATAAAGAGAGTGACGCGCAGCATGAGTTTTGCCTGCCTTTCGGCTGAACTCGGGCGGTGCCGCGCATCCAGGTGCCGGCGCACTACGCCGCTACTTTTCTTTCATAGACTTAATTAATAGCACGATAATGTTCTCGTATCGATCAACGGCATTTGGATCCTTCGCGCTCTTCAACAACACCGGATCGTCCAATCCATTCTTGCGCAGTTCAGCCTCTCTTTCGGCGGGCTGTATCTCTTTAACAACATCCAGCATTCCCTGCGCAAGATCCAAAGGCATCCTGGAGGCTGAGTTCGTCAGTCCATCTTTGGTCCCGGCGTAGTTCGGATCAGCGCCGGCCTTGAGAAGAGCCTGGACAATCTCCACATTGCCGTTCATGGCCGCGTAATGCAGCGCGCTCCAGCCTTTCGGCGAAGTGCGGATGTTCGGGTCAGCGCCCTTCCCGATCAGCTTGATAGCTTCCGCGGTGTTGTCGGCCTTGACTGCCGTCATCAGCGATGCCGGATCGGTCTTGCAGCCTGTAGCGAAAAAAAGAGAAAGTGTGAGGGCAAAAAATAACAGCGGCCTGCATCTCATTGCAGCGGTTTATCCTTTCAAGCGTTTGCCAATCCTGTCGGTTTTATATTTCATTCCGGTGGATAATGCCATGAATTAATCCCTTGAATTCACCCGCACCGGATGCAGAACGGCAATTTTGATGCTATCAAGCGGCTGTTTGCTGGTCAACCGGCCTCTACCAGTCCATAACGGCGCTGCCAAGCCTCTTTGAGCCGCTCCCGCACCATTTTTCGCTCAGTCTCAGTAGCTTCGGCCGTATCGCTCTTTCCGGCCGCGGCAAAGCGCGCCGCCTCCATCTTGGCCAGCTCCAGCAACTGACGGTCGCGCAGCAGGTTGGCTACGCGAAAATCCGGCAGCCCGGCCTGCCGCGTCCCGAAAAATTCTCCCGGTCCGCGCTGCGACAGGTCTAGCTCCGCCAGCTCAAATCCATCCTGCGTGCGCACCATGGCGTTCAACCGCTCCTCGCCCAGCGGAGAAACGCGCTCGCCGGTCATCAGAATGCAATAGCTCTTAGCCGCCCCGCGCCCCACCCGCCCGCGCAGCTGGTGCAACTGCGCCAAACCAAACCGTTCCGCGTGCTCTACCACCATCACCGTCGCGTTGGGCACGTCCACGCCCACCTCGATCACCGTAGTCGCCACCAGTACGTCGATTTCGCCGCGTTGGAAGCGGCGCATGATGATCTCCTTCTCGTCAGCGTCCAGACGCCCATGCAACAGGCCCACGCGCAGCCCGGCCAGCGGGCCCACGCGCAGCTTTTCGTGCATTTCTACAGCCGACTTCAACCCTGACTTCGCGCCCGGATTGGCTTCCTGGGCGCTCTTCGGAAACAGCTCCCCGGTCTTTCCTTTGCGGACACTCCTGCGAACAGTCTTGGCCGACATAGGCGCCTCAATCCCCGCCTCCGTCTCATCATGCGAGAAATCCAGCTCCGGCTGGTCATCCCTGGTACCCTCGATGACCGGGTAGACGATGTACGCCTGCCGGTCCATCGCCACCTGCTTGCGCACAAAATCCCACACCTCCCCGGCCATCTCGCCGGCCACTCGCCGCGTGACGATGGGAGTGCGCCCCGGCGGCATCTCGTCCAGCACACTGACATCGAGATCGCCGTAGAGCGACAGCGCCAATGTCCGCGGAATCGGCGTCGCCGTCATCACCAGCACATCCGGCTCAGCCTGATTCGGCTTTTTCATCAGCTTGAAGCGCTGCATCACGCCAAAGCGGTGCTGCTCATCCACCACCACCAGCCCCAGCCTGTCAAACTCCACCTTTTCTTCAATCAGCGCGTGCGTCCCGATCACCAGTTGCGCCTCGCCCCGGTTGATCTCGCCGCGCGTCTGCCGCTTGCGGTCTTCGCTGAGCGAGCCGGTCAGCAGGACGATCCGGTAATGGCGGCTCGAACGCTCCAGCAGCTTGCGCATGGCCAGATAATGCTGCGTCGCCAGAATTTCGGTGGGCGCCATCAGCGCCGCCTGGCAGCCGTTTTCCATGGCCACCAGCATGGCTTGTAACGCCACAATCGTCTTGCCCGAGCCCACATCCCCCTGCAGCAACCGCCGCATTGGGCTGGGCGCGCGCATGTCGGCCACAATCTCGCCCAGTGTCCGCTTCTGCGCCACCGTGGGATGAAAGGGCAGCACCTCGCGAATCGCCTCGCGTACCTTCTCGTTCGTCACAAAGCCGATGCCCGCGCGCTCCCGCATCCGCCGCCGCTTCAGCTCCAGGCCCAGCTCCAGAAAGAACAACTCCTCGAAGATCAGCCGCCGGTGAGCCGGTGTCGCTGCAGCCTGCAATTGGCTCAGGGACGTCCCCTCAGACGGAAAATGCACCTCCCGCAGTGCAGTTTCGCGCTCCGGCAAGCTGAGTCGCTCCAGCATCGACCGAGGCAAACACTCCGGCACCGCGCCCCGTATCCCTTCCAGCAGATGAAAAATCGTCCTCCGCTGCCAGCGCGAGGTCAGCCGCGCCCCGCCCAGCGACTCATACACCGGCGTGATTCGCCCCACCTCCAGCAGCCGCGTCTCGGCGTCGTCCGTCTCGCCGGGCAGCACCTCGAACTGCGGCTGAATCATCTTCAAATTCTGGCTGCTGCGCGACGGCTCGACCCGTCCATACAGCGCCACCGTCTGCCCGGCATGAAACTTGCCCTCCAGGTAGCTGCCGTGAAACCAGATGCACTTCAGCGCCCGCCGTCCCTGCCCTACCGTCAACTCGAAGATGGGCATCTTGCGCGTCCGCAGCAGCATCGCGCCGCGCACCTCGGCAATCACGCTGGCCATCTCGCCCGGCACAAGCTCGTCCAGGCTGCGCGGATTCTGCCGGTCTTCGTAGCGGAAGGGAAGGTGGTAGAGCAGGTCCTCAGCGGTCTGAATCCCCTTGGCAGCCAGCATCTCTGCCACCTTGGGACCCACGCCGCGTACATACATCACCGGGGTGTTCAGCTCTGCCACACTCCGGATGCTAAAACATTTGCCTATATATCGTCTGGGTTCCCCGCTCTCTCCGTTGTCATCCTGAGCGACACTGAGCGCTGTTTAGGGGAGTCGAAGGAGCTGCATTTGCTTTTCGTGCTTTGTGTCAGCGTATGACTCTAATCCTCTTGCTCCTGGCTCTGCCCCCCGACCTTTGCCAAAAAATAAGCCTCTACCGCCCGCGAAATAGTCGCGTGATTCATATGCGGCTTCTTGCCATCGTAGCGAGCGGCCCAAAGAACCTGGTTCACAATATCCCGTGGATAGCACTGGAGCAGCTCCTGATTCAGTGTGCCGCGGATTAAATTGATGAGGTCTTTGGGTACGTCGGCGTCATAAGAGACATTATTCTCTTCGGCAACACGGCGGAGAATCTCGATAAATTGCTCGGCTGTAACCGTGTCGATCTTGATCTTGGTTTGTATTCTGCGCAAAAAGCAAGCGTCCACCAACTTCGCCGGATCCATATTCGACGCAAAAACAACCAGCATCTCGAATGGAACCTCGATCTTCTTCCCTCCCGCCAGCGCCAGAAAATCGATCCGGCGATCGAGGGGGACAACCCAGCGGTTGAGCAGATCTTCGGGTCGAATACGCTGCCGGCCGAAATCGTCAATGATCAGAACCCCGTTATTGGCCTTCATCTGCGCGGGAGCAACATAAAACTTCGTCACCGGGTTCAGTTGCAGATCCAGCATCTCGGCCGTCAGTTCGCCTCCTACCAGGACTGCGGGCCGCTGGCACAGCACCCAGCGGCCGTCACGGTCCGTATGCTGCGAATCCGTTGTCTGCTTGTGAATCGCCGGATCGTAGACGGTGATGATCTGGCCATCCACTTCCAGCGCATAAGGAATCCAAACCGCATCCTCGGAAATCACCCGCGACAAAGTCTCGGCAATTGTGGTTTTCCCGGTCCCCGGAGGGCCATAAAGAAAAACGGAACTGCTGGAGTTGAGCGCCGTGCCAAACTGCCGCAACTTATCGCTGCTGATGACAAGATGCGCAAAGGCGCGCTGTACGTCATCCTCATGCACCTCCACCTTGCGAATGCTCTGACTGCGCGTCTGCTCGACGTAGCTCCCCAGAGACACCGGCGCTGGGCCCGTGTAATGGTTCTGCGATAGCAGTTCCATGGCTCGCGTTCTGCCTTGGCTGGTGATCGCTATTTGGGGAATGTTGGCGTTCATTCCCGAAACCTGGCAAAACAATTCCGCGCGCAACTGGTACGCCAGTTCTTTGGCCACTTCGAAACTGAGTCGCGTCTTTTCGGCCAACTCAGTGATAGACAGCGTGCCAGCCAGATAAAGAATTTTTAATGCCAGGTCCTCAAGCACTGCCTGGCGCACGTCAAGCTCCGCAACAGATTGCGGCTTGTGTGCTGTCCCGTCAACGGGTTCGGAAAGGAAATAATCGTAATCTGACATTGCCAATTAGAGTATCATTTTTCTCCTCGCCCCATCACTTCCCACACGATTGATTATGGGGGGCACTTTGGTTTCCCTGTTTTTTCGGTTTTTCTAAACATGTTCTCCTTCATTTTGCCGCACTTATCTTTGTTTATATTCAAAAGTAATAGGGTCTATAACGGGCCTACGCAGTAAAATCTAGCCGGTTTTCGTAGACAAATAGCCAATCAAAGGGACTGCAGCGGCATTTGAACTCCGCCAAATGTGTTTGCGTATTTCTATGTCTGAACCAACACGCAGTCTGCCCTGTGGGAGCTTTGTTACACTTCATGAAGGCCGGTCCCCTTGGCTTACATGATTCCAAACTGCACATTGAAAAGTGGGAGTATCCATGCCAGTTGTCGAACTCGCCGGAGTGACCAAGGCCTACGAGAGCAAGGTTGCTGTCAGTAACCTGAGCCTGGCCATCGAGGCGGGCCAGATGTTTGGCCTGTTGGGGCCGAACGGAGCGGGTAAAACCAGCTCCATTCGCATGATGATGGGCATTACCCTGCCCGACTCGGGCCGTATCAGCCTCTTTGACAAGCCCTTTGAGCGCAACAATCTGGAGCAGGTTGGCTACCTGCCCGAAGAGCGCGGCCTCTATAAAAAAATGAAGGTCCTCGACCAGTTGGTCTTCTTCAGTTGTTTGCATGGGCTCAATGCCGGGGAGGCGCAAAAGCGCGCCATATCCTGGGCCGAGCGCATGGAAATCGCCGATGCGCTCCAGAAAAAAACCGAGGAGCTCTCCAAGGGCATGCAGCAGAAGATCCAGTTCATCGCTACGCTGCTCCATGACCCCCGGCTCATCGTCATGGACGAGCCCTTCGCGGGCCTTGATCCGGTGAATGCTCAGCTCATGGAGCGGACACTGCTCGAACTCAAGGCGCAGGGCAAAGCCATCCTCTTTTCCACTCATCGCATGGACCAGGTGGAGAAGCTATGCGACTCGATCTGCCTGATCAACAACGGTGAGGCAGTGCTCTCCGGCAACCTGCGCCAGATCAAGGCCGGCTACGAGCGCAACCACGTGATCGTCGAGTTCGAAGGTAATTCCTCATTCCTGAACAGCTCGGAGATAGCAGAGGCGAAGAACTTCTCCGGCCACGCCGAAATCAAGCTCAAGCCGCACGGCAACGCGCAGAAACTGCTTCATGAAGCTGCTGCCGTGGCCACCATCTACCGCTTCGAGCTGGTTGAACCGTCGCTGGAAGAGATTTTCATCCAGACCGTGGGAGGCCGGAACAATGCATAACATTTTTTTAATTGCAAAACGTGAATACCTCGAGCAGATTCGCGGCCGGGCCTTCATCTTCTCCACGATCCTGGTGCCGTTGCTGATAGTTGCGCTGCTGGCCTGGGGTTCGATAACCAACGGCAAAGCCGCAAGCGGAAGGCATGTGGCGATTGTTGCGCAGAACCAGGTGCTGGCCAACGAGGTTCGCCGCCGCATGCTGGACGACAAGGATGCCAAGTACACCGTCGATGTAATCGCTCCAGCAAGCCAGCAAGAGTGGGATGCGCAAAAGAAACGCGTTCAGTCCAAGGCCATCGATGGGTTGCTGGCCATTCTTACATCTTCGGATGGAACTATCACTGCCTCTTATACCTCGCTGGCGTCCGGCGGCTTTGTCAATCTCAGTGGTATGAGGAGCGCCTTGAATCACGCCGTGGCAAACGAGCGCCTGATTGCCAGTGGAGTGAAGCAGGATGATGTCGATGCCGCGCTGAAGCCGGTCTCTATCGACACCTTCCAGTTGAACAAGGAGGGCAAGATAGGGGAAAGCAAAGGGGCATCGCCCTTCTACAAAGCGATGATGATGATCATCTTGCTCTCCATGCCCATCATGCTCTACGGCCTGGATATGGCCCGCGCCATCATTGAAGAAAAAACCTCGCGCATCTTTGAGGTCATGCTCTCCGTGGTTCGCGCGGACGATCTGCTGGCCGGTAAAATGCTCGGCGTTGGCGCGGTGGGTGTGACCCAGATCGCCATCTGGACCATTGCGGCCACCCTGTTTTTGGGCTCCGCCCTGTCAGCCAGCGTATTGTCAGGCGATTTTGCCCTTAGTTTTTCATGGATGGAGGGCCTGTTCTTCCCTGTCTACTTTGTGCTGGGCTTCGCCCTTTTCAGCGCCATGTTTTCCGGCTTGGCCGCCACCTGCGAAACCTCGCAGGACTTGCAGAAGTTCATGGCTCTGGCCATCATCCCTCTCTATCTCAGCATGGGCTTGATTATGGTGCTTCTCAAAGACCCCAACTCCGTCTGGTCAGTTGCCGCAACGCTCTGCCCGATTACCGCGCCTTACATCGTGCTTCCGCGCATGGGTATGACGACAGTGCCGTTCTGGCAGCTTGCGGTTTCCATTGTCCTGCTGATCCTCAGCATCTGGGCCGCGCTCTGGTTCTCCTCGCGCCTCTACCGCGTGGGTATTCTCATGTATGGCAAACGCGCCACCCTGCCCGAGCTCCTGCGCTGGCTGCGCTATAGCTGAGTCGCGGAGTTAAAGGCTAATGCCGCTAACCCCGTTAACTCCGCTAATATCAAAAACAGTGACTGCCGACTCCACTCCTCGTTTCACATTCCTCCAGCGCCTGGTGCTGGCCATCGTCCCGCCCGTGGTATCGGCACTGGTCTGGCTATGCGGACTTACCTGGCGTTTTCGGGTCATCGCCCCGGATGGCGTTACGCCTACCGTCTTCGGCGAGCGGTCCCCGGCGAATATCTACTGCTTTTGGCACCAGTGTGTGCTGCCTTGCACGGTTTACTTTCGCTACTCCCGCGCCGTAATCCTCATCAGCCAGAGCTTCGACGGCGAGTTGGTTACCCGCATTCTGAAAATGTTTGGCTTCGACGCCGTGCGCGGCTCCAGCAGTCGCGGCGCGCGCGAGGGGCTGCTCGGCCTGGCCAACGTCATTGAAACCGGTCGCACCGCTATTTTCACCGCCGACGGCCCGCGCGGACCCATCTATCAAACCAAGATGGGCCCCATCAAGCTCGCCGCAATGACCGGCGCGCCCATCGGCGCTTTTCACTTGCAACCCGAGCACGCCTGGGTCATATCCTCCGCATGGGACCGCTTCCTCGTCCCCATGCCCTTTACCCGCATCTGCGTCAGTTGGGGACCATGGACTCGCGTCCCTGCCGATCTCGCCCCCGAAGACTTCGAGTCCAAGCGCCAGGAGCTCAATGCCGCCATCGAATATGCCCGCATGCGCTCCTACGACTACTTCAAGAAGGCGCAGACATGAGTGGCCCGCCTGAAGATGACGAAGCAGGGACCGCCCTTCGTGTCGCCGACTTCGACTATGATCTTCCGCCTGAGTTGATTGCCCAGCAACCACTCTCCGATCGCAGCCAGAGCCGCATGTTGGTGATGAATCGCGCCACCGGAGCTTTGCGCGATTCGAACTTCGCCGAGCTTTCCCCGCTGCTCCATCCCGGCGATCTGCTGGTCCTGAACGACAGCCGCGTCATCCCGGCACGCCTTTACGCGCGTCGCACCCTCGTGCGCGAGCGCGAGAAACCCACCGGCCGCGTCGAGGTCATACTCACAGAACCTGTTGTGCAAAGCGCCGGCGAAAACCTATGGCGCGCTCTTGTCCATCCGGGCAGAAAAATTGCCATCGGCGAAATCCTCGTTTTTCCATCCCCCTCCGGCGCCATCGAGCTCCAGGCCGAGGTGATCGAGCGCGGCTATTTCGGAGAGCGGCTGCTCCGCTTCAATCCAGTCGACGATTTTTTCGCTGTCCTCGACCACATCGGACACACTCCCCTGCCTCCCTACATTCATCGCGATGACGTGTTGGCAGATCGAGAGCGCTACCAGACCGTCTACTCCCGCGAACTCGGCTCCGTGGCCGCGCCCACCGCCGGCCTGCACTTCACGCCGCAAATTCTCGATACGCTCGCCGCGCGCGGCGTCGAAATCGCCCGCATCACTCTCCACGTCGGCCTCGGCACCTTCGCTCCTCTGCGAGTCGAGCAAGTCGATGAAGTCCGCCTCCATCGCGAGCGCTATTCGCTCTCCGCCTTAGCCGCCGATGCCATCAGCCGCGCCGCCGCTGAAGCCCGTCGCATCGTCGCCGTCGGCACCACGGTAGTCCGCACCCTGGAACACTGTGCAAAACAAGCAAAGGGCTGCCCTCTGCAAGAGCATTCCGGCGAAACGGAGATCTTCATCTCTCCCGGCTTTGAGTTCCGCTTCGTCTCCGCCTTGCTCACCAATTTCCACCTGCCCCAGTCCAGCCTGCTCATGCTGGTCTCGGCCTTCGCCGGCCGCGAGCCGGTCCTCGCCGCCTATCGCCACGCCGTCGAGCAACGCTACCGCTTCTACAGCTACGGCGATTGCATGTTCCTGGCTTGATTACCTAGAGGTCGCTGTTCACTAGTCCCTAGTCCCTACCCCTGCTACACTCATCTCGTGCCCGACTCGCCCAAGCCGCCCGTCTTCCTGCTCGACGCCATGTCGTTCATCTTCCGCGCCTACCACGCCATGCAGCGCTCGCGGCCCATGAGTACTCGCTCCGGCCTTCCCACGGCGGCCATCTTCGTCTTCGTCAATATGATCAAAAAGCTCCGCCAGGACTTTCATCCGCTTTACTTTGCCGCCGTCTTCGATGTGAGCGGCGAGGTCTTCCGCGACGAGCGCGCCCGCTCCATGAAACCCCTGCGCAAGTGGAATGCCAAGACTCAATCCTTCGACGAGGTCAGCTACGAAGGCTACAAAGCCAATCGCGCCGCCATGCCCGAGGACCTGCGCCGCCAGATTCCCTACATCCGCCGCGCCCTCGAGGCCCTGCGCATTCCCATCCTCCAGGCCGAGGGCTTCGAGGCTGACGACGTCATCGGCACTCTGGCCCGCGAGGCCGCCGAGCAGCAGCACGAGGTCTTCATCGTCTCCGGCGACAAGGACATGATGCAGCTCGTCACGCCCACCGTCAAAATCCTCAACCCGCAAAAGGATAATCTTATCCTCGACCCCGCCAAGGTCGTTGAAGTCCTCGGCGTCCCGCCGGAAAAGGTCGTCGATGTGATGGCCCTGCGCGGCGACTCCATCGATAACATACCCGGCGCGCCCGGCATCGGCGACAAGGGCAGCGTGGAGCTGATTCAGGAATTCGGCTCTCTGGCGGCCGTCCTCGACCGTGCCAGCGAGGTAAAGCGCAAGAGCTATCGTGAGTCGCTCGAACAGAATCGCGACGCCGTCCTGCTCTCCAAAGAATTAGTAACTATCGACTCTCATGTCCCGCTCCCGCTCGATCTTACGGCCATGCAGACCCAGCCTCCCGACCTCGAGGCCTGCCGCGAGCTGTTTACCGAGCTGGAGTTCACCTCCATGCTGCGCGACCTCGCGCCCTCTGAATCCGCGCCCGTTGTCAAGCTGATTGAGGAGCCCACCGCCGATCAGATCGACTCCTTCTGCGTTGCCGCCTGCGCGCACGGTTTTGCCTTTGCCCTCGACGCCGCCCCGCCCGCGCCTGAGCCGGAAGATGACGCCCCTCGGCAATCGCTCTCATTACTCGACGCGGCCGAAGCAGCAGAGAAGCAGGCCAGCTTTAAAGTAGGCGTCTGCGTCGAGCCGGGCATCGCGCTGCTTCTCCCGCTTACCAGCGAACTGTGCACCCTGTTTCAAGACGCCGCCGTCCCCAAGCAAACCCACGACTGGAAGACAGCGCTTCACCTGCTCACCGCTCAGGGCGTTTCACTCCATGGAGCTGTAAACGACACCATGCTGCTCTCCTACGCGCTCAACCCCACCCACTCCACGCAATCGCTCGCCGACGTCGCCGCGCGTCACTCGCAGCCCGCGCCCTCCACTTTGCCCGCTGGCGCTGCCGCCATTCGCGCTCTGGTCCCGGCTTTGAAGGCGGAAGTTGAAAAGTCCGGCGTCGGGCGCGCCTATGAAATGGACCTCGCTCTCGCGCCCGTTCTCTTCCGCATGGAGCAGGCCGGCGTGCGCATCGACCTCGGCGTCCTCGACGGCCTCTCCCGCCGCTTTGCCGATGAGCTGACCCGCGTGGGCGAGCAGATCTTCGCGCTCTCCGGCCGCCGCTTCAACATCAACTCTCCCAAGCAGCTCGGCGAAGTTCTCTTTACCGATCTCAAGCTCCCCGCCCCTGCTGCCCGCGGCAAAAGCAAGTCCGTCTCCACCGCGCAGGATGTGCTCGAATACCTCGCGGAAAAGCACGAGGTTCCCCGCCTGGTCCTCGAATATCGCCACTTATCCAAGTTGAAATCAACGTACATCGACGCGCTGCCTCTGTTGGCCGACTCCGCTTCGCGCGTCCACACCACTTTTCAGGAGGCCGCAACCGCCACCGGGCGTCTCTCCTCCATCAATCCAAACCTGCAAAACATTCCCACCCGCACCGAGCTGGGCCGTGAGATTCGCGCCGCCTTCACCGCCGCGCCCGGTACGCAACTGCTTTCGGCGGACTACTCCCAAATCGAGTTGCGCCTGCTGGCTCACTTCTCGGGCGACCGTCTGCTCATGCGCGCCTACCAGAACAACGAGGACATTCACACCCTCACCGCCAGCGAGGTTTTCGGCGTGCCCGCCGCCGGAATGGACAAGCAGACTCGCAATCGCGCCAAGGCTGTCAACTTTGGAATTGTCTATGGCATCTCGCCCTTCGGCCTGGCCGCGCAGTTGGGCATTCCACAGTCCGAAGCCCGCGACTACATCGACCGCTACTTCGCGCGCTACACCGGCGTCAAGGCGTTTATCGATCGAACTCTCGAAGCCACGCGCATGACCGGCTCGGTACGCACGCTCTTCGGCCGCCTTCGCCCCATTCCCGACATCGAGAGCCGCAATCCCAATCAGCGCGGCTTCGCCGAGCGCACCGCCATCAACACGCCGCTGCAAGGCACCGCCGCCGACCTCATCAAGCTGGCCATGATCGCCATCGACCGCAAGCTCGCCGAGCGCAAGCTCAAAACCCGCATGGTCCTGCAAGTTCACGACGAATTGCTCTTCGAGGTTCCCGCCGACGAGTCTGCCGAAGTTGAAGCATTAGTCCGCGCCGAGATGGAAGGCGTGATAAAGCTCAAAGTTCCATTGGTTGCCGACCTGAAATCCGGCCCCAACTGGCGAGATATGAAATAAGTTAAACTCTTTAGCTAGACTCCCAATTCCTTCCGTATCGCCCCCGCAATCGCCTCCGCGTGCTTCCGCATCGCCTCTTCGCTCTCCGCTTCAATCATCACCCGCGCCAGTGGCTCCGTGCCCGAGTAGCGAATCACCACCCGCCCTGAGTCCTTCAACTCCTCTTCCGCCGCGCGAATCGCCGCCGCCACCGGCGGAATCCCTTCCAGCGGCCTCTTCTCCCGCACCTTCACATTCACAATCACCTGCGGGAAGACCTTCAAATCCTCGGTCAGCTCGTCGATGCTCTTCCCCTTCCGCGCCACCAGGTCCAGAACCACCAGCGCCGTCAGCAGCCCGTCGCCCGTCGTCGCCAGATGCGGCAACAGAATATGGCCGGACTGCTCGCCGCCCAGCGCCGCGTTGTTCTTCTGCATCTCTTCCAGCACGTAACGGTCGCCCACCTGCGCGCGCAGCATCCGGATTCCCGAGCGCCGCAACGCCGCTTCTAGGCCCATATTCGACATGGTCGTGGCCACAACAAGATCTCCCATCAGCAGGCCGCGGAGCTTGAGATCGCGCGCCACCATCAGTAGAATTGCATCGCCGTTGACGACGTTGCCGTGGCTGCCGGCCAGCATGCAGCGATCGGCGTCGCCGTCGAAGGTGAGGCCCAAGTCTGCTCCGCGCGCGCTCACCTCTGCGGCCACTTGCTCCGGATGCAGCGCCCCGCAGTTCAGGTTGATGTTGCGGCCGTCGGGCTTGATGTTCTCAAGAATCACGTCGCCGCCCAGCCGCCGGAAGAGTTCCGGCGCAACCGCTGCCGCCGCTCCATTCGCGCAGTCAACCACAATCCGCTGCCCGGCCAGCGAGAGCCCCGGCACGCAGCCGAGCAGAAGCTGAATATAGTCAGCCCGGAACGTCGCGTTATCCACCACAGAGGGGAGCGTTGCCGGGTCGGGAGCCGCCGAGCGCGAGGCGTGATGGAGAATTTCATCCTCCATGGCCAGCTCCACCGCATCGGCCAGCTTAAATCCGTCGGCACCGAAGAGCTTGATGCCGTTATCCTGCCATGGATTGTGCGAGGCGGAGATCACCACGCCCGCCTGAAATCCATGTGTCCGCGCCAGAAACGCCACCGCAGGCGTGGGCACGATGCCCGCGCTCTCCACGCGCACTCCGGTCTCGCTCAATCCTGCGGCCAGCGTTGCCGCAATCCAGGGGCTGGACTCGCGTGTATCCCTCCCCAGCAATACCTTGGGTAAACTCCCCGGAACGGAGTTCCGCAGCGAGTGGCCCAGCGCCAGTCCGCAGGCGAAGATGGTGGTTGCGTCCAGCGGATTTTCGCCCGCCACAGCGCGAATGCCGTCGGTGCCGAAGAGTTTGCGTGCATTGGCTTTTGTCATCGTCTTACTTCTTCATCTTGGATTCTACGCGGCTGATAAATCCGCCGTCTGCCAGGCGTGTCGTGACTTCGTCCCCTGCGTCAACCTGTGCGACGGATCGCACCACACCACCTGCCGCATCAACCACCAGCGCGTATCCTCGCTCCAGTACGGCTAGTGGCGACAGCGTGTGCAGCCGCGCAGCGAGTGCGCTGAGGCGGGCCGAGGATTCATGTACCTTGCGCTCCAGCGTGCGGTCCAGGTGCATGCGGCAAGCAGCGAGCCGTTCTCGCGCCACCCCAAGCTGCTGTCGTGGATCATGACGCAACACGGCGGCTGTCAGCTCCGCCAGCCGGAGATGATCCTGTTGCAGCAATCTGCCCATCGCGCTTCCCTGGCGGAAACTGAGCTCGTCCAGGCGCTGCGCCAGCCTGTGCAGCAGTGTATTCACGCGCCCCTCGGCGCGGCTTACCGGCAACCGCGTCAGCCGCTGCCGCGCTTGCAGCATCTGGAAGCGAGCAGCGCGCTCCAGCCTGTGCGATTGCTCCGCCAGATGCTCGGCGATCTTGTGCTGCGCCTCGGTAATCAATTCCGCCGCCGCCGATGGTGTCGGCGCGCGCAGATCAGCGACGAAATCCGCGATAGTAAAGTCCGTCTCGTGTCCGATGGCCGAAACCACCGGCAGCCGTGAAGCCACAATCGCCCGCGCCACCTGCTCGCTGTTGAAGGCTGCCAGATCCTCCAGCGAACCTCCGCCGCGGGCCACGACGATCACGTCTACCAGGCCTGAAGAGTTGAGTTCGGCCAATGCCGCCTCCACCTCGGTGGGCGCCGAATCTCCCTGCACGCTGACCGGGCAGATAAGCACATTCAGCCCGGAGTGTCGTCGCGTAACAATGTTCAAAAAGTCGCGAATCACCGAGCCGGTTGGAGAGGTGATGATGCCCACCGTTCGCGGAAACGCGGGCAGCGGCCGTTTGCGCTCCGCATCGAAGAGGCCTTCGGCCTTGAGCCGCGACTTCAACTGCTCGAAGGCCAGTTGCAGCGAGCCCGCGCCCACCGGCTCCATCGTCTCGGCCACCAGTTGCATCTGGCCGCGTTGCTCGTAAACGCTCACCCGCCCGCGCACCAAAACATGCAGGCCGTCTTCGGGCCGGAAGCGCAGCAGCATCGCCTGCCGCCTGAAGAGCACCACCCCCAGTTGCGCCTCAGCGTCCTTGAGCGTGAAGTAGACGTGGCCGCTCGGCGCCGGGCGGTAGTTGGAGATCTCCCCCTCCACCCACACGTCGCCCCACTCCTGCTCGATCAGCTCGCACACCTGGCTCACCAGCTCGCGCACCGGCCAGATGCGGCGCGCGTCCCGCGGCCCCTCAAAGCTGAGGCCGAGCTGCGGCGCGAATGGGTCTTCTCTGCTCACTGGTAAAAGTGTAATTGCGCGGGGCATGTCCCGGAGTCGCGGGAAGGAAACGGGCTCCTGATTGGAAGTTTGTTCGGTTTTGCATGCAAAGCGTCAGGGATGGAGGCCGGCCGCGGCCAACATCTGTAAGAACTGGCGACGGGACCGCTGGTCGACGGCCATGGCCACCAGCTTGCCCTTGCGGTTGAAGACGAAACTTCTGGGAAGGTTCTCGACGTGGAACCGCTTGGCCACCTGGGAGTCGGAGTCGAGCAGGACGGGCGCGTGATAGCCACTCCCATTCACAAAGGAGCTGACCTTCGAGTTTTCCTCATTGGTGATGGAGAGGACGACCAGGCCCTGGGACTTGAAACGGGAATAGAAGTCATTCAGATCGGTCATTTCCAGACGGCAGGGGCTGCACCAGGTTGCCCAGAAGTTAATCAGTATGACCTTGCCTCGGAGTTGCGAGAGGGTGACATCCCTGCCTTGGAGATCTTTGAGGGTAAAGTCTGCCCTTTCTACGTCAGCGTCGTCGGCAACCAGCTTTTGGGTAGCCTTGGCGAGCAGAGGATCATCAAGGCTAGTCGTTACGTGCTCGTAGCGGACCAGTTTGGCCAGGTCGATGTAGGGCATGGGGGGCTGGTCGCCCTTGCCTGACAAGGGAAACTCCGTCAGCGATTGGGCAAGTGTGTCGGCTACAGCTTGAAGGGCTGGCAGGCCTGGGTCGTCTCGGGAGGCCAGGTGGGCGAGAATGTCAGCGAGTTGAAGCTTGTTCCGGCCGGCCGGCAGGGCACGAATCTCGGAGGCAATCTTGATCATTGTTGTTGGAGACTGGGGCGTAGTGGCTGTTGCAATACTCCTCAGCTCGCTCATGATGGATGGCTCGTCCGCCTGTGCTTGAAGAAAAGGCGTTGCAAAAAGAAGTGCTGCGATAAGAAGAGTACGACGGATAGGGATCATGCGGTCTCGCTGAATGAGTGGATTGAACCCATCAAGGCTTCGACGGAATTATATTCCTGCGGCGCGAATGGGTCTTCTCTGCTCACTGGTAAAAGTGTAATCGCGAGGGGCTTGCCCCGGAGTCGCTGGAAGGAAAGGGGCTCCCGCGCCGACGGAGCGCCCCCGGCCATGCGGGAGGTGATCAGGGATGAAGATCTGTCTGTGAGAGCATCTCCAGCCACTGGTGCATGACGCGCCGGTCGATGGCTTCCGCAATCAGTTTGCCATCGCGATTGAAGATAAAGGTTCTGGGAATACCTTCGACATGGAACTGCTTGTGTACCGTGCCTCCGGGATCGAGCAGGACGGTCGGATGGTAGTTGGATGCGTTGACGTAGGAGGAGACCTTGTAGGGTTGTTCGTCGGTGATGGAGAGAATGATTAGCCCCTGCGGTTGAAAGTAGTTGTAAAGCCGGTTTAGGTCGGGCATCTCCTGCATGCAGGGCGGACACCAGGTGGCCCAGAAGTTGATCAGCACGATCTTGCCTCGCAGTTCGGAGAGGGTAACCTTCTTGCCCTTCAAATCCTTGAGAGTGAAGTCGGCTTTCTGAACATCCGCTTCTTCGTCGGACAGTGTCTGGGTGGCCTTGGCGAAGAGCGGGTCGTCGAGAGTTGCGGTAACGTGTTCGTAGCGGACGAGCTCCGCTAGCTCGCTGTACGGGGCAGGGGGCTGGCCGCCTTTGGCTGGGACGGGGGATTCAGCCAGCGCCTTGGCAAGGGTGTCGGCAACGGCCTGGAGTGTTTCATGGCCGGCATCGCCCTCCGTGGATAGGCCGGCGAGATTGTAGGCCAGCTTGACCTTGTTTGGGCCGGCGGGCAGCGAGCGAATATCGAGGGCCAGCTTGGCGGTGGCGATCGAACGCTGCTCGGGAGAAAGGGAGCGAAGTTTGTCAAGTTGCTTATTGATGGCCGACTCAGAGGCCTGAGCATAAAGCAGAGGCGCTGCAAGAAGGACGGTGGCTGCGGACAGCAGGGTGCGGCGAATTGTGATCATAGGGTCTCCCTGGAGGGATAAATTGTGGGCATTTCAGCTTCGACGGAATTATATGCCTGCGGCGCGAGGTCGAAAACCGGTTATTTTGGCATTGCAGCGGCCAGCTTGGCCAGCCGTTCGGCAACGGCGGCAACAATCTGTTCGTGAACCTCTTTGATGCTGTGGTCGCCTTCAATCAGCACCACGCGGGCATGTTCGCGGGCGGCTATCTTCAGATACTGCTCCCGTACCCGGCGGTAAAAAGCATCCTGTTCCTGCTCAAAGCGGTTTTCGTCCCCTTTGTTTTTTTCGGCGGTGCGCAGGTTGCGGCGCCGCGCCCGGGCCAGCGCCGGTCCCAGCGAGGGCAACAGCAGAAACGTCAGGTCTGGTTTCAGGTTGGAGCAGAGTATGCGGTGGAGCTCCAGCACGACCTCCGAGCCCAGCTCGCGGCCTCCGCCCTGGTAGGCCTCCGTTGAATCCGTGAATCGGTCGCAGAGAACGATCTTGCCCTTTTCCAGGGCGGGCTTGATAACCTCGGCGATGGTCTGGGCGCGGGCGGCAAACATCAGGGCCATCTCGCACTGGGGCGCCAGGCCCTTGGAGCGAGAGTCCAGCACCAGGGCGCGGATGCGTTCGCCGGTCGCCGTGCCGCCCGGCTGACGAGTGATGACCGTGCAGTGGCCGTGTTTTTTCAGCCATGCTGCCAGGCGATTGATTTGCGTGGTTTTACCCGAACCATCCAGGCCTTCAAAGGTAATAAACAGTCCACGCGGCATGGGCTGAGTTTACCACTTGAATTTAATTGCAGACGAATCCAATGCCGGTGTGTTACAAGGAGATTAATTTCAAAAACGCCACCGGAGGCAGGCGACTGCGCTCCACAGGAGTTAAAACAAGTGAATCTTCGCATCGTTCACAAAATCTCCATTTGCGGCTTATTCGCGGTCGCTTTACTAACCACCCGGCAACTCAGCGCTCAACAATTGACGCTGGAGGGCCAAACCGGCGGGTTTATCACCCCCACCGCCTACGTTGTTGAATCGGAAAAGGGCCACGTGTTTTCCCACCCCGCCGTCGGCTTCCACTTTGTGGGTTCCAGCGCGGTTATCGGTAATATTGAGACCTTCAGCATCACCGAGGGCTTCGCCAACCGGGCCGAGGCCGGCTACACCCGTAGCGTCCACCAGCTCGGCAACCAAACCGACCTAAGCACTACCCTGGGCCTCAGTTACCTCTGGAACTACAACGGCATGAACGTCTTTCACGGCAAAGTTGTTGGCATCACGGACGGGCAGTTCGGTCCCTGGACGCCAGGCGTTGCCGTCGGTGGCGTGGTCCGCACCGGCGACAAATTTGTGTCGGGATATCTTGGTTCCGCGTTCACGGACTTCACTGTGCCTGCCAAGGCCTACACCAACGGTGACGCCTATATATCGGTGACCAAGACCTGGGCCAAGAAGCCGGTCCCCTTCCTGGTGAATGTCGGCTGGAAGATGACCAACGCTGAAATCTTTGGCATCGGCGGGCAGAGCACGCGCTTTATCGGGCGGTTCTACGGCGGACTGGGCATTCCACTGCCCATCGGCAAAAGCATCGTAGCCGTACCCTCGGCGGGATTCACGCAGGAACCGCCACAGATAGTGAACCTGAGCGCTATTCTGATCAATCCCACTACGTATGCTAACCCAAGCCCGGCGCATATTCCCACCACGCTGGACTATGCGGTGCGCGTGACGCAGAGGGATCATCCGCACTTCTCCTTCGATATCGGCGTAGGCCAGATTGCTGGGCAGATCGGGTTCACGGATCCCGTCCTTCCGCCTCTGTACCCGGTGAATCTTCAGGCGCGCCATGTCGTCGGCACGGGGCTTAGCTACCGCTACTAAGGCGCAATCAGCTCTACCCGTCAGACAGGTCCCCGGTTCGCGGTGGGCCTGTCTGTGTCTGAGAGGCACGAAGCGCTGCCCGCCTGGACGGCCTGTCCCCGCACCGCAGGCGCCCATGGCGCGAAGCGCATAGCCTGGCAGGTGGCGCAGGTGGTCAGAGATTCCGGCAAAAGAGCCTATGCGAGCGAATAGCGAGCGGCTGCCTGGACTGCCAGTCTAAAACGGAAAGAGCCGCCCGGCAACTGGGCAGCTCTCTCCTCAGGGAGAATAGTTCCAACGGAGGCAAAACCATCAGAACTTTCTGGCTGCATACTAGGGGCGGGGGAAGGGTGTGTCAAGGAGAAATCGAGAGAGAAATAAACGCATATATATCAACAACTTGATAAATATTTTTTCGAAAATGCACAGGCGCTGTTTTCGACGTGTCTTCGCCTTTTTTATTCTGCTTTATCCCGTCTTTTCTGGGTGTTTTATTGGGTTTATGCCGGGTTAACTCCTGGTTTTCCTCCACATTTACCCTTCGGATACGGCCTCGCGATTTTTGCCGGATCTTCTCCCCTCCTCAATCCCTCAGATTCAGGCTGGTGAACTCGATGTCGTACATCGAGGAAATCGGTTTGCCGCGCGCCAGCCGGTAGAGTACCCGAAAGCCTCCCAGGAAAAATGCCAGCAATAGCGACACGCTGCAGCCGATGAGCACCAGGATCGTGATCCCCAACAGCAGCTTTCCTGTCTTCAATACGTCGGACTCGGTCGGCTGCTCGAGCGTCGTCAGATCTAACTCGTAATGCACTGAGGCCAGCAGTTTGTGGCTATCGTCGGTAAAGGCATTCCCGCTCACCAGCGCCACCAGCGGCCCGCTGCGCCGCACCTCCAGCGCCGCCAGGCCCGAATCCTGCAGTGGCTTGGGCCACCCCGCCTGCGCCTGCTTGTTCGCCTTTTTGCACGCTTCAACGAATTCGCGAATCGTCTTCTCTTGCGCCGCCGCCATCTGCGGAGTGGGATAGTCGATGATGGTCAGCGTAGCCGGCCCCGTGCGCAGCGTGTAGTTGGCGGTCACAACTTCCGCGCCTCGGTCAAAGCCCACCACCTCAGGCGGAAGCACGCCGCCCGCGCCGGCATAGCCCGCCGGCCCCAACGCATAATGCGTCGTCTGCCCGTCCAGTTGTGCCTTCGGCAGGTTGGCCAGAATGGGAGGCGCCAGCGCCTTGCCGCCCTCTGGCAGCGGCAACAGGCCGGCCAGCTCGCGCAATTCCGCGCCGCTCATGGGTTCGATGTGCGAAAAATTAGCATCCACCACCGTGTTCCCCACCCAGAAGAGCACCCGGTTCTGGTTAGATGTCGCCCCTGTGCCGATCTGCTCCTTCGGCCATCCATTCTGTCTATAAAACGAATACGCCCCGAAGGCGCCGCTGGAGTCACGAAAACGCAGTGCGTGCAGGCTCAGCGTCTCGCCGCTCCGCTTGTACACAGCCAGTTCGGCATCCGTAAAGTCGTACTCCTTGAGAGCTGCTGCGTTTGCCGGGTCGGCCTTGGCCGCGTCGGTCACCTTCTTCGGCGCGCCTGTGGTCACCCAGCCTGCAAACGTCTCCGGCAGCAGTGCTTTGGGAACCGGCGGCAACACCAGATGCATAGCTTCCGTTGAAACCGGGGCTTTGGCTGGCGCAGCCTGCGCCTCACCCGCGGTTGTGCCACCCGCCAGCACCGCCGAACAAACCAGAATTGAAATCCAACGCATCCAAATGCTCCCATCTTCAGGGTACACGTTCCCGAACCTTTGCATGTCTATCCATTGTCGCCTTCACAGTTTCTATATCCTGAATCAGCACCTCGCGTCCGGACGCTTCGGAAGCAGAATCCACGCGGCGATGGTGGCGATGGCCAATAGCACAATCGCCAACCCCTGGCCATGGAAGCCAAAAACCTGCACCGCAACGGTGGTGGCAAAAATGAAGCATCCGCCCCACAGGCAGAATCCGGCCATGGCGCGTAGCGTATGCCTTACCCATGGATCGTAGGGAAATGGCCGCGACGAACCACGGAACGAGGCTAAAGGATCCGCGTAGAATGCGCGCCCCATACAGATCAATGTGCCGCCCAGAATGGCTCGCACCACCATGGAAACGATGGGATGGGAGAGGATGTGCGCGAGACCTATCATGTCCGTCACCGGAGGCTGCCAGCAGATCAGCTCACAGCTTCGGCCACGCCGCATCTTAGCGCAGCCGGCTCACTGCTGAGCATCCCCTATCTACTTGGACACTGAACTCGCCGGAAATGTTCCTTGGTCCCGCTCTTGCTCCTGACAGATCATCAGCCGCCTATTCGGGAGCATTCCATTCGGCTGCAATCACTCGATTCCGGCCCGCCCCTTTTGCCTGATAAAGCGCCCGGTCCGCGGCGGCAATCAAGTCAGCGGGAGAACTCCATCCCTGCAGGGTTGCTGTTGCCACCCCGGCGCTTACCGTCAGGTGCTTGGCTACCTCCGATGCGGGATGCGGTAATCCGAGACCGGCCACTGCCAGCCGCACCGTCTCCGCGATGTGCAGGGCATTGGATTCATTTGTTTCGGGCAGCAATAATGCGAACTCTTCTCCGCCAATGCGCGCGGCCACATCACCTAAGCGTTTGGCATTTCGAGCTATCTCCCTGCCCAGAGCCGCCAGGTACTCGTCGCCTTGCTGGTGTCCGCTGGAGTCGTTCAGCGCCTTGAAGTGATCGGCGTCAAAGATGATCAGCGAAAGGCGCGACCCCGTTCTCGTCATGCGCGCGCATTCTTTTTCGAGTGTCTGGTCAAAGATGCGCCGGTTCGCCAGGCCGGTCAACGCATCGGTAAACGAGAGCTGCGCCAGTTCTTCATTCGTGCGCTGCAAATCTGCTGTCTTTATTTCCACCAATTGCAGTAATTCGCGTTCCCTGCGTTGCGCGCTCAACACCCGCAAACGAAGCACAACCAGCACCAGTGACGGGGGAATCAGCGCGCAAACCGCAAAAAACCACCAGGTCTTGTACCATGGAGCCAAAATCTTGAAGGCGAAGACAGCTGGATGTCCGCTCCACACTCCGATGTCGTTTTGCGCCTCAACTTCCAGCCGGTATTCTCCCGGCGCCAGACTCGCAAAATGCAGCTCCCGTTGCTGTGTCTCGGTCCAGGATGATTGCGCGCCTCCCAGCCGGTAACGGAAGACAACCTCATTCTCCTGGGGTGCATTCAGCGCGAAATAGCGCGCCATCAAAGAGTTTTCCGAATTGCCAAAGGACGGATTGTGCAACCCGGAGACGTCTCTCTCTCCCATTATCAGCCGGGTAAATACCACATCCAGCGGCGCATCCGGGGAGCTGTTCGCGCGCATCCTGAAGCGCGATACTCCACCGCTGGTTCCAATCCAGATTGCGCCGTCCGTGTCTTCGGCAAAAGCGTTCAGATCGCAGTCATCCCATGCCAGGCCGTCGGTCGTGTCGAAGTTGTCCCAGCGGGTGCCGTTCCACATATCCACGCCCTTTTCTGTCCCCGCCCATAATCGCCCTTCCCTGTCGAAATCCAGAAAATAGATGAGTCCGTTGCTGCCTGGGCGCTCCACGCCTTTTTCGATGGTTATCCCGCCCGGCTTGAGATGAACGCGGTCGATGCCGCCTCCATGGCGATAGCCCACCCACACTGTGCCATCGCTGCCCACCGCCAACGACAGCACCTCCTGATTGCTCAGTCCATCGGCGCGCGTCCAGTTTCTCCACTGCCCGCCGGTGTACTCATAGAGTCCGCCTATGCCTCCGGCCCACAGCGCGCCATCCTGTCCTTCGGCGATTGCCCACATGCGGCCAGATGGAATCTCTTCGATGCGCGTGAACCTCTGGTACGGAGGCCGGGCCATGAACAAACCAGCCTCCGTTTCCGCCCACAACTGGTGATCCCGGTCAAAGTGCAGAGTATACGCGTCCTTGCCAATCAGTCCCTGTTTTTCACCGATCCACTCCACGCTGCCGGTCGCAAGGTGAATGCGCGCCATGCCGTGGGCTTCGGTCCCAATCCAAAGGTCTCCGCCCGGATCTATTCGCAGGCCGTGAATCGGTATGTCGCCCACTCCCGCAAAGCGTTTCCACTGAACGTTGAATTCCCCTTTCTTCCCGCGAAACAAGCCTCCTTCGGTTGCCAGCCAGATCGTCCCGTTGGCCAGGGGCAGAATCTCGTAGACCACGTCGCTTCCCAGCCCGCTTGCCGCCGAGTAGCTTTCCCAATCCCCGTAGCCATTCCACTGGAACAAGCCGCGGCCCGCCGTCCCAATCCACAGTGAGTGCTGACGGTCCTCGTAGATTGAATAGACGGTTCCGCGCAGGCCGGCGGTGCGATCTACCTTCTGCCATCCCTTCCCTTGCTGGATAAAAATCCCATCTGTGGACGGCAGCAGAATCCGCCCATCCGCATCGGCAACGGGAATTCCTCCCAGCGCGTTAGCTAAAACCGGCGAGTCCGGCTTCTTGAACATGGAATGGCCGGCCTCCAGCTCATAGACGCCCAAATTCCTTCCCCGCACCCAAAGGTTCCCTTGACTATCCTTCCGTATCGCTTGCCATTCACTTTCAGGAAGTCCGTTCTCCCGTCCCAGCACTGTAGTTCCGCGGCTATCCATGCGGCAGATCTCCCCGCCGCATCCGTACCACACAATCTCCCCATCCACCAGCACGCCATACGCCCCTGGACCGGAGCTGCCTTCTACACTGGGAATCAGGCGCTCGGCAAATCCCTCGCGTCCAGCTTCGGAAGAGAGTTCCACAAGACCGGCATCCGTGCCCAGATATGTGTGTCCCTTGCCGTCCGCTTGTATGCCTTGAAAAATACTGATTGTTTTGAAGGAGGTAGGAAGCTTCTCGAATAGGTTTCCCGTCAGGTGGTAGAGCCCAAAGTTGCCCCCTGCCAGAACAGACCCGTCGGGAGCGTCGCCAAATGCTGCGCCGTTTGCAGAAGGAATCCCCTGCTCCGGCCCAAAAGCTTCAAATCGTTCTCCGTCGTAGCGGAAGATGCCGTTTTCCGTGCTCACCCAGATAAAACCTGAGCGGTCCTGGTAGATCGTCCGTACGCCGAGATTGCTGAGCCCTTCCGTCGTTCCAAAGTTGCGAAAACTGTACTCCTGAGCGCACAGCACTCCTGTTGCCAGCGCCAGAACGAAAAAGCTCCATGCATTGGTACTTCTGCTCATTTAAGTGTTGAATCGGCAGCCCTGTAAGGGTTTTTTAGCTGCAGCTTCACCCGATACCGTTTTTCTTTCCTGCGAAGCAGATCAAAGGTCAGTTTGGCTGGCTGAAAATCCCGTCACTGCCAAAAGTAACTGTTTCGCCTGCATTCAGCATAAAGACGCGTCCGGTCTTCATTTCCGTAATCTGCAACTGTCCCAAGTATAGCTTTACAATGCCGCTTCCGTCCGTCTGCACCGTTGCTTCAAAATCCGTTCCGCGTATGCCGATGGTGCCGACGGGCAGGTTCACTTTCATACTTGCTGGGTCTTTGTGCGCTGTTTTACCCGTAACCCAGCGAAATATCCCTTTGCTGAGACTCGCCATGATCTTATGTGCATCAATGGCCGGATCATAGACAAACTCATCCAGGACCATATCTGAGTTCGCGCCAATGGTAAAAACCGTTTCGTCGAGTAGTAGGACCTGCAGGTGGCCATCGGCCCCGGTAATGATACGCGCTCCAGTGTAGACAGGGCTGCCTGGTGTGATGGGAACCTGGCGGCCGTCGCTGGTGAGCCAATACACCGTGCCGCGCACGTTCGCCGCCGCTCCCATCCTCGTATGCGGCGTGGGTGTATTTCCGGCGGCTTCGGCTTCCGCGCGCGCCGCCGCAGTATTGAACTGGTTGCTTTTCTCGATGTGCGCACCGGTTTCGGCCCTCAAAGCCGTAAGCGCCTTCTGGCATGAAGCCTCCTGCGCTGTTCCCTCCTCAACCGCGCTGCATTGCTGATTGTGCATCTGCACCCGCTCCCGCAACTGGGAGCGTTCACCCACCAGCGTTGCGCGCCACCTGACCAGCTCAGGATGTGCTGCAGCAACCTTGTCGGAGAGCGTTGCCAGGGCCGGAATCTGTTGGGCTGCTGCCGGCTTCGCCTGGCTAAACAAAACAATCACGGCAGCCGCGCACACCAACCACGCTGCCCTTGCGAAAATGCGTTTGCTCATGGCTGCTTCTCCTGTGTTGCTGTATCTGGCTTTGTGTCAGTCTTCGGTGGGGCCGGATTCTCAATCCACGGCATATCCAGCTTCACCAGCCGCTTCTTGATTGCATCCTCTGCGTTCTGCTGATCTTGTCGGAGGTTTTGTATATCAGTTTTGAACTGGTTTTTTCTGATTTCCAGGGTGGCCTGATCCCCCTGCTTGCTGTCGATCTGTTTTTGTATGTCGGCAATCTGTTGTTGCTTCTCAGCTCTATTGCTCTCCAGCTCGCTATACCAGGTAATGCTGGCGTTGATCTCCTTATCGTTTGTAGTGACGGGATTCTTGGGGATGTGCGAGAGCAGCTTGGCAACCGCCGGCGCTTTGCCCACCCCTCTCAGATCCACAGGAGGCGCTTCGATCTTCGGTCCCTTTGTATCGAAAATCTTGCTTCCCCCGGCGACGGCGTCTTCACGTTTTCCTGTGGTCTTCCCCTCGGGCGTCGTCGATTGCAAGCCCTGCCCTGTTGCGCCTAGAGAGGAACTCGCCTCATCCAGAGCCTTTTGCGATGGGGAAGAGTTCGCCGTATCCCCGGTTCCGGATCCGCCGGAATTGGGTGCGTCCCTGAGATTTTCGCCCGCCGTAATCAAGGGCGTTGCCGGTTGGCTCGCTGGCTTCTGTTGCCGGGCTTTCGTCTCCAGGTCGAGCACGGATTCAAGCGCATGCTGTAGGCTCGTGTCTCCCGGTGTAACTGCGAGCGCCTTGCGATACAAATCCTCCGCCTCCGCAAAGCGATTCTGGTGAGCTAGGGCATAGCCCAGTCTGATTTCGCAGCTTCTGGTATATGAATCGCCCGGCTCTATCTTCATCCCCTGGCGATAAACTTGCTCGGCCTCCGCATAACGCTTCAGTACTTCCAGCGAAATTCCAAGTCTTATCGTGGCAAAAGTGTTTTTTGGGTCCATCTGAATCGTCTTGCGAAAGACTTCTACAGCCTCCGCGTCACGGTCCTGCATGGATAGCACATAGCCCAGATTCTCAAACGCTTCGGATTCATCGGGGTCAAGTGCGATTACTTGGCGCCAGATTGCTTCCGCGCCTTTGTAGTCTTTGTTCTTCTGAAGCTGTTTACCTCGCTCCCAAAGGGCGTCCATCTCCGCCTTCTTCTCGCGGGTCTGAACTGCTGCGGTATTTGCGTCCGCATTGGGAGTCGGTTGCACATTGACATTCGGGTGCACATTGACAATCGCCTGTTTTCGGGCAGACTCCGCCCAGGCAATACCCTGCTCCCAAAGGTTGCGGTCAGCGGGGTCGTCGGTTTCGGCCTGGCGATAGAAGGCGATGCCCCGGTCATACTCTCCGTTTCTCACTGCGAATACGCCGTTGCAGGCGTCGATGCATCCCATAATCCCGCGTCGCAGGCTCAGAGCGTCTCCGTCGCCCGGCGCATATTGCAAGGCCGCGTCGATGGAGCTCTGCGCTCTTTGGCAGAGTGAGAGGCCTTGCGCCGTTGCACCCAGTCTGATTGCTTGTTGATACTGTTTGCGCGCCTGGTTGTAAGCCTTAACGTAATTCGAGTACGCCCTTGCTTCCGCGTGCGTGGTGGTGTTTGTGTTGCCGCTGCCCCCGCCGCAATTCGCAACGCATACGCCTGTAACCGGGGGCGCCTGCGCCCCGCACACCGCTATTACAACCGCGCTCACTAGCCACGCTGCCCCGGCGAAAATGCGCCTGCTCATGGCTGCTTCTCCTCTGATGCTGTCTCTGGCTTTGCTTCGGGTCCCTGTTGGGCCGGCGCGTCAATCCATTCCATAGACAGATTTTTCAGCTCTTTCTTGATTACATCCTCCGCCTTCTTCTGGTTTTGATCGATGATTTTCAGTGCATTCGTATAACTCGTTTGTTCAATCTTGAGGATGTAGAGGTTGCCCTGCTTGTTGTCGATCTGCTGTTGTATATTGGCAATATTCTGCTGCGTATCCGCCTTCGTGTTCTCCAGAATGCCATACCACGCGACGCTGGCCTGGATTAGCTTGTCGTTTTTGACTTTGTCATTTTGCGGAATGTGCGAGAGCAGCTTGGCGACTGATGGCGCCCTGCCTACTCCTCTCAAATCCACCGGCGACACGGCGCTCTTCTCTCCGGTTGTGTCCCAAATCTTGTTTCCGCCACCACCCGCGTCCTCATTTTGTCCTGTGATCTTCCCCTCGGGCGTCGTCGATTGCAGTCCATGATCCGTGTCGACGGTCGTGGAATTCGCCTCGTCCATGGCTTCATGCGATGGCGAAGAGTTAGTCGCATCCCCGGTTCCGGTGCTGTCGCCGGAATTAAGCGCGTCCTTGAGCTCTTCGCCGTCCGTGGCAGCGGGTGTTGCCGGCTGATTCGCCTGCAGCCGCTTCGATTCCGCCCAGGCAATGTCCTTCTCCCATATATCGTTGGATTCCGGATACTCCGATTCGGCCTGGCGGTAGAGGCTGATGCCCCGGTCAATGTCGCCTTGTTGCACCGCCAGTGTGCCATTGCAGGAGCTGATGCATGCGGTGATCTGCCGCCGCATGGTCAGGGCGGGCCCGTCTCCCGGAAGATTCCGCAAGGCCTCATCGATGTTACTCAGCGCGCTTTGGCAGAGCGAAATAGCGCGTGTCGTATCCTGTCCGATAATCGAATTGTATTGATTCTGCGCGCGGTGAAAGGAATCAATATACCTCGAGTACGCTTGCGCCGCTTCCCCCTGTCTCCGGACAGATTCTGCCCAGGCAATGTTCCTCTCCCATAGGGCGTTGGACTCGGGATACTCCGATTCGGCCTGGCGGTAGTAACTGATGCCCAGGTCATAATTTCCCCTTTGTACCGCGAGTGTGCCGTTGGCGGAGCTGATGCATGCGGTGATCTGCCGCCGTAGCGTCAGGGCGTTTCCATCGTTTGGCTCATTCTGCAAGGCATCATCGATGAAACTCAACGCACTCTGACACAGCGAGATTCCTCGCGTCGCATCCGCCGGAACTGCCTGCTTGTACAGTTTCAACGCCCGGTTATAGGACGCTACATACCTCGAGTACGCCCGCGCCGCCTCGCGCGCAGCGGGGTCGTAGGTGTGGTTGCCGCCACCGCCCGGAGAACTGCAAGGTGCAGAGTAGGGAGTATCAACGCATTTCCCGGGGACATTACCCTGCGCGCCGCATACGCCTATTCCCGCCACGCCTAGAAATACCAGTAGCGCAGCTAAATTCCATTCACGCTTCTTCGTCATTTCCATGGCTCCATTTTTCCCGCGATTCCAGGTGCGATTCAAAATCACACTCCATAATAAGAGAACGACGACACATGATCCTCTTGCATTAGTCTTTTTTAACTCGGCGGGCGGTGATGTACATCACGGATTGACAATAAAGCTAATCGCGAGTTTTTGAAATCAGCTTTCCGCCGCCGTCTGCCACGCATCAAACGCTTTGAGCGCCCGCTCGCACTGCAAGCGATGCCGCTCCTTCTTGTCGCGCACCTCCTTGCGCAGTTCCTCTTCCAGCGGCTCCAACAGGTCAAAGGTCATATTCGCCGGCTGAAAATTCTTGGCGTCGGCGTGCGTAATGTAATGCACCAGCGAACCGAGGGCACATGCGCGCGGCGCGGGCATGGGTTCTATTCCGCGTGCCAGTGATGCCGCATAAATCCCCGCCAGCAGCCCCGTGGCAATCGACTCTGTGTACCCTTCCACTCCGCAGAGTTGCCCGGCGAAGAGAAGCCTCGGCTCTTTGTTCAAGCGCAGGGTCTCATCCAGCAACACCGGCGCGCAGATATATGTATTGCGATGAATCTGCCCATAGCGTAAAAAGCGCGCATTCTCGAGGCCCGGAATCAGCCTGAGCACGCGCGCCTGTTCGCCAAACTTCAGATGATTCTGAAAGCCCACCAGGTTATAGCTGTCGGCGCGCAGATTTTCCTTGCGCAGTTGCACCACGGCCCAGGGCCTCTTGCCCGTACGCGGATCGCGCAAGCCCACCGGCTTCATTGGGCCGAATCGCAGCGTGTCGCGCCCCCGTGCGGCCAGCACCTCAATAGGCAGGCAGCCCTCAAAGTACCGGGGTCCCCATGCGCCTGCAGCTGGCGCATGGGGTGGGAAGTAATCAGCTTTCTCCCACTCTTTGGTCTCTGCAGCCTCGGCTCCCATCAGCGCGTCATAAAAGCGGTCGTACTCCGCGCGGTCCATCGGACAATTGATATAATCGGCCGTCCCTTTGTCCCACCGCGCGGCCATGTAGACGCGCCCCATGTCAATGGAATCGGTCTCAACAATCGGCGAGATTGAGTCATAGAACGCCAAGTGTCCGGAGCCGGTGATGCGCTCGATCTCCGCGCTCAACGCATCCGAGGTCAGCGGCCCGGTCGCCACAATCGTGCACTTCGTGCCGTCCTCGTTTTGGTCCAGCGTTGTGATCTCTTCGCGGATAACGCGAATTCGCGGCTCGGCCGCAATTGCCTCCGCAATCCGCCGCGAAAACTCCACGCGATCCACGGCCAGCGCATGGCCTGCTGGTACAGCCGATTCATCTGCAAGGCGCATCAGCGCCGAGCCCGCACGTCGCATCTCCTGCTTCAGCAGCCACGGCGCTGTGTTGGGCGTTTCGCTCTTCAGTGAGTTGGAGCAGACCAGCTCGCCGAACTCAGTTGTCCGGTGGGCCGGCGTCAGTCGCGGCTTTCCGTCCACCACCCTCCGCATCTCATAGAGTTCCACCTCACAGCCCAGCCGCGCCGCGGTCAGAGCCGCCTCCGGCCCCGCCAGTCCACCCCCGATGATGCGAATTCTCTTCATCGCTTGCCATCCTCGGCTGCCGAACTCGCCGCATGGGAATCTACGAAACTCATGCCGCGTCAGCGCCGCCCGCCTGGAAGGCCAGTCCCTTCAGCGCTTCACCGCTTACCCGCACATTTCGCCACTCGTCCATGAACTCCGCCCCCATCTCCCGGTAGAACTCGATGGCCGGTGTATTCCAGTCCAGAACCGCCCACTCAAGGCGCTGACAGCCTTTTTCTACAGCAATGACAGCTACTCGCTCCAGCAGAGCCTTCCCGATCCCTAGGCCGCGCAACTCCGGCTCAACGAACAAATCCTCCAGGTATATTCCGGGCCTCCCTAACCAGGTGGAGTAGTTGTAAAAAAAGAAGGCAAAACCCGCTGCCTTGCCGTCATGTTCAGCCATTAGACAGAAATAAATGGGGTTAGGCCCAAATCCGTCCCGCTCCAGGCCTTCTTCAGTTGCTGTCACGGCATCCGGTGCGCGTTCATAGGCCGCCAGCGCCCGAATATAGGTCAAAATCTGCGGAATGTCCGCTCGCGTTGCGGGGCGAATTATGGTTGCCATGGTGTTATTTTAGAGTGTGATACCGGCCACACACGCAGCTTTGCATGTAGGTCTACCATGAACTGTGATACACGGTGGCGTGAGCCAGCGTAAGATATTCAAGGCAAACATACGCAACCTGTGGCCGGGCTCAGGGTTCTACCAGGTAATAACCCGGTAAATTGAATTTTTTGAGCGCGCGGGTTTTCTGGCTCGCGTCGCTCCCAAGGAGACGCAGATGAAACGAACGATTCCATTATGGTTGGGACTGTTGGCTTTTGCTGCTTTGCCCGCATTTGCCCAAACAACGCCCACAACTCCAGCAGCGCCTAAGGCGTCCACGGGCAAGATTCACGGCCACGTCACCAATCCGACCGGAGCCCCACAGGCCGGCGGCACGGTGACCCTTGTGGGAATTGGGCGAATGGCCTCTGGCCCCGGATTGTCCGCGCAGATGGCCGAGAAGGGTGTTTTCCAGGTCGATGCCAACGGCGATTATGCAGGCGAGGCTGCCCCCGGCACATACTCTGTCGTATACCGCGATAAGAATATGAAGCAGGAAGAGAGTGCAGACAAAATCGATGATGTTAAGATCCTGGCTGGACAGGATACGCTCCAGGACATCGATATGTCCCGCAAGGAATACGTCGACAAGCTCCCCGCCGACCAGCAAAAGCAGTTGGCGGAACTTAAGAAGAAAAATGCTGAAATCCTGAAGACCAACGAGGGCATCAAGCACCTTAACGACGACCTGAAACTTGCCGGTCAGGACTTCAAGGACGCCGACAATGCGCACGCAACCGCAATTCAGCTCCTCGGCGCCACCGCCTCCAAGGCGGATCTCGAAGCCAAGGAAACCGAGATTCGGACCGCCAAGTACACCGAGGTCGAGACTCTCATGCTCCGCGACACCGCGGCCAAGCCCGACGCTTCTGTTCTTTGGGCTGATTTGGGCCAGGCGCAACTCGGCCTGAAGAAGTATGACGAGGCTATAACGACCTACAAGAAGGTGCTTGATGTGGAAGCCGCGTCGAAAAAGCCGAATCCTCAAGCTCAGGGCGCTGCCAATGCCGGCCTGGGTGAGATCTATGCGCGTACCGGCAAGGTTCCCGAGGCACAAGCGGCCTTTGATGCAGCCGCCAAAATCAATCCACCACAGGCTGGCTTGTACTACAAGAACGAAGCTGTGATCTTCTTCCAGACAGGCAATGCGGACGCTCAGGCGGCTGCTGCTGATCAGGGCATCAAGGCTGATCCCAAGAACCAGCCGATTCTCTACTATCTCAAGGGCCAGGGACTCCTCGTAAAGGCCACCGTCGATCCCAAGACAAACATGATCATTCTGCCCGATGATTGCATTCAGGCTTTCCAGACATACCTGCAGTTGGCCCCCACAGGCCAGTTTGCCAACGAAGTGAAGGGCATTTTCGCCCAGGCCGCCAACTCCAAGACGTCCAAAAAGTAGGCGCGCTTCCTGCTGTAGTGCAAAGGGCGCTTCCGGTTATCGGGAGCGCCCTTGCTCTCTCTGGTGGCCCCTTCGGCAAAGACGCCTTACTCTACTCTGTGCACACTTCCCCTCAATCTCTTCCCTCCGGAGACGCATGGATGCCCCGGCAAGGCAAAGCGCAGCGGCCAATCCACAGCCGCGCGGATTCCAATGCGCGGCGTCACCATCACCTCGTCAATTGCATAGCCGTCATCGCGCACCTGGAGCGGCGAATGGGAATCAATCAGATCGACGCCGTTGTGCGCCGCGCGAGTAAGTCCCAGCGCCTGGCAAAGCCGGCTGGGTCCGGAAGTCAGTTGCCGTCCCAGCTTCACATCCGTGGCCGCGCCCGCCGCAAGCCCGCGATTTCGTGCCAGTCTCTTCATTCCAATCAGCGGCTCCAGTGCGCGCAGCAGCACGCAACCGGCTTTGCCCTTAACCTCGCAACTGATGTTCATGCAGAAGTATCGTCCGTAGATCGAGTAGACGTATGCGTGTCCCGCGGGTCCAAACAGTACCTGGTTGCGCGGCGTAGCTCCGCGATAAGAGTGCGCCGCCGGATCGGGTGGATCACTGTGCGGGCCAAGGTAAGCCTCGACTTCCACAATCCGCCCCGCCAGCACCCCGGCGGCTGTTCTGTACGCCAGCACCTTACCCAGCAGACGCGGGGCCACCTGCTCCGGCGAAGCCTCAAAGAAGGCGCGCTTTAGCAACCGCCCAGGCAGCCGCTCCGTTGCGCCGCCCTTAACCTTTATTTGTGCGCTTTTTTCCATTCCTTCAGCAGTGCGAGCACCTCTTCCGCATGGCCCGCGGGCGTAACCTTGGGAAAGACGTGCAGCAAGGTCTGGTCCGGGCCAATCACGAAGGTGGTCCGCTCAATGCCCCAAACCTTCTTGCCGTACATGTTCTTTTCCTTCAGCACGTCAAACTGTTTGCACACTTTCTCGTCTACATCAGCAAGGAGCGTGTAAGGCAGGTCGTATTTGGCGCGAAATTTAGCTTGCTCCTTGGGCGTGTCACGGCTGATGCCCAGCACTACCGCCCCGGCTGCCTGAAGTTTTTTGAACGTATCGCGGAATCCGCAGGCCTCGATCGTGCAGCCGGGCGTGTCCGCTTTGGGATAAAAGAAGAGGATGACCGGCTGCCCGGCATAGTCGGTCAGGCTTGCCGTCTTGTCCTCATCCGTTTGCAGGGTAAAGTTCGCGACTTTCTTATTGATTTCCATGGGGAAGCACCTCGTATGGTGAATTAGAGAACCTGATATGACTATCCGATTCGATTATTTCCGAGGGGAGCAGCAAATGTCATTGCGCAAATCAGATTTTTTATCGATAAGTCGAATTACGCCGGCAATCCTCCTCCTGCTCTCCGCCCTGCCGCTCACCGCCCAATACCCCGGCCAGGTCTCAAGAACCAGCCATGATGCTCCCGTGCTGCGCTCCATCGCCGTGCTCGAGTGGACCGGCGAGCCGGGCCATCCTAAAACCAGCCGCCTGGTTCCTGTCGCCGTCTTCGATGGTTCGCGTATTGAGGGCGACCAGCTTCAGGATGGTGGCATCTACATGGCTCGTCCCCAGCCGCTGGCCCTCTCCGGCGAGGTCGAGTACGAACTTCAGCAGAACGGCCATCCGCTTGGCCTCTTCGACATCAAAAACGCCGGCCAGGAGCAGGGCTCCTGGGTCGGCTATGGCTCTTGGAAGCCGCTGCCTGCCCCCAAGCCCAAGCCGTCCATGGCCGAAGTGGCCCGCAGCATGCGCGAAAGTGCAGAGGAGGATAGTGACAAGCCTATTCTCCATCGCAAGCATCCCGCCGGCGAAGCCCCCTCCGGAACTGGCAGCACTGGCAGCACAAGCCCCAGCACAAACTCTACCCCCGGCAATCCAGCCCCTGCTCCCGACTCCGACCGTCCCACCCTTCACAAAAAGGACTCCAGCAGCGACACCGGCAACGCGAGTTCCACATCTTCCACTCCCGTTTCCGATTCCGACCGCCCCACTCTCCACAAACGAGACTCCAACGACACCTCCACCAGCAGCGAGCCCGCCCCCGACTCCGATCGCCCGACTCTGAAGAAGGGCAGAACCAGACCTCCCGAAGACATTGGCCACGTGGATTCGCTGCCCGATGTTACCGATCCCAGCCGCCCTCGTCTCATGCGCGGCAAATCCAGTAATAATATTGAGGTTCTGCCCACGTTGATGGGCTTTCCGCCCGACATGCAACAGGCCGTCGCTGTCTCCGACGCCAAAACTCGCCCCGAGCACCCCTGGACCTTTATCTGGGCCAATCCGGACGACGAAGCAAAAATGAAATCCGCAATGGAAGCGATGGCGCGCGATGCCCTCGGCCTGACTCCGCCGCCCCCGCCGCCCGCGCCCCGCAAGCCCGCCTCTCGCAAGGCCGCCCAGCCCGCGCCTGCGCCTCCCGCGCCGCTTCTCGACGAGAACTTCCGCGTCTTCGAGCTGGCCTACGGCTCCGGCGCAACTCTCGTGCTCACCGCCCGCACCGATGGTCCTCTCGACCAGCAAAAGTTCGTCACCCTCATCGCCCAGCCCGACTTCTATGCCAATCTCCTGATCCTGCTCAAGTACGTAGCAAGCGGAGCGCATCTCGACGACACTCCTCGCATGCGCCTCATCGACGCCGTAGACGCATTAGCCGACAACCGCGGCGAACTGCTCTTCGAGCTGCGCGGCCAAACCCAGCGCCAATTCGCCCTCTACCGTGTCCTCCGCGGCCAGGCAGAAAAACTCTTCACCACCGGCCCCGGCGAGTTCGGACAGGAGATCAGGCAGTAATAAGCAGGGGCCGTCAGGCTAGGTCCCTGTTCCTCGCCATCTCCTCCATAACTGTGCACTTCCGGACATTTTTCCCGGCGCTCCCTCCTATACAATGGCGCTGGATGGGTGGGCGCGTCGCCACTCTCCAGGGACTTCCCCCCTATGGCATCCATCGCAACTGCGCCTTCTCACGAACTGTCCCCCGAAGTTTCCGCCGCGGGGTCAGCCACACAGATTCCCGCAGACCCGCCCGCGCGCCCTCAGCTTCGCATGGGACGCATCCCAAGTGTCGCTGCGGGCATCAACTGGCTCACGCTGAGTGTGATCATCCTCTTTCATCTCGGCGCCCTGGCTGCGCTCTTCTTCTTCACCTGGCAGCGGCTCACGGTAATGCTGGTGATCTATGTTCTGGCGATCAATGTCGGCATTGGCATGTGCTACCACCGGCTGTTGACTCACCGTGGTTATCAAACACTCAAGTGGCTGGAATATGCCATGTCCGTCTGCGCCACGCTCTCGCTGGAGGGCGGTCCCATCTTTTGGGTAGCCACCCATCGCGTCCATCATCAGCACAGCGATCGCGAGGGCGACCCCCACACTCCCCGCGAAGGCGGCTGGTGGGCTCACATCGGATGGATCGTCTGGGGCAAGGCTCTGCACGCGCAGACCAGCGCTCTTGCTCGCTATGTTCCCGACCTTGAGCGCAGCCGCTTTCATGTCTGGTTGAGCAAGTACCACTGGATGCCGATCGCCGTCAGCGGCGTGCTCCTCTTTGGCATCGGATGGCTCGCGGGTGGCTGGAAAAGCGCCGTCGGCATGTTGCTTTGGGGAGGCTTTCTGCGCGTGACCATCGGCCTGCACGCCACCTGGCTGGTTAACTCCGCCACTCACCTCTGGGGCTCCCGCCGCTTTAAAACACGCGACGATTCGCGCAACAACTGGTGGGTGGCGCTGCTCACCGGTGGCGAGGGTTGGCACAACAACCACCACGCGAATGCAGTCTCGGCGCGCCATGGCATTGCCTGGTACGAAATCGACATTAACTATTGGGGTATTTGGCTGCTCTCCAAGGTCGGCCTGGTACGCAAGATTTATGTAGCCCCGTTCGACCCGGCGCACCCCAATCCAGTAGAAAACTAGAACGGGATTTACATACCCAGACGCGTGCCGGGTACCACAACATTGCGCTTTTTTGTGGCGATAGGATGGGAAACCGCGAGGCCTGAATAACTGAATATAGAATTCGCCGGGTTCCTGTCCTCCGCTTTGGATACACCGGATTCTTCATCAGTGACGGTGATGGCAACCACCAGTGCTCCACTGGTAAAAGATACGCGAACTCACTGTGCGGCTGGCTGGGGATCGAAAACGTCAGATGATTGTTGACAAACTCATCCTGATTTGTACAATGTTACAAGCATTTCAACTCAAGTTTTGTTGTACGATTTTCCAGGCCCTCGGTAATCGAAGGCTGGCTAAGGGGAAGTGGCAAAATGTGCAAGTTGCGCAGGATATTATGTCTTTTTGTGGTTTTTTCAGCCGTCAGCATTGCGGCTCATGCTGACAACTTCAATGTTATCTTCTATTCAGAACCTTCAACGAGTTCCCCTGTCGTAGGTACCGGCACCTTCAGCTTCGACAACAATCTGGGAGACGGAACTTACGCACTCTCCTCTTTGACGAACTACAACATCGATTTCACGGTCGGCAGCTCGACCTTCACCGATGCAGGCATTGCTAACCCAATCTCTGAGATCCTGGTTGTAATCTATGGGGGTGGCAGCCAGTTCTACTTCAGCAACACCAATGCATATGGAACCGGTCCATATGGCGGTTCAATCGATTTTACCAACATCGACGGCAGCGATTTGACCACCGAGCCTCCTGGCTACGGTGCCCCACCCCTCGACCTCTATCAAGCCACGGATAGCAGCGAGAATTCCTACTTTGGCATGTATGACACATCTTCAGTCATTCCCGAACCCTCCGGCCTGCTCCTGCTAGGCACGGGACTGATGGGCTTAGTCAGTGTAGTGCGCAGAAAGTTTGCCAATTAGATTCCGCAGCCCTGGATCGCTTGATCGAAAGCCTCTCGGAAACGGGAGGCTTTCCTGCATTCAGGGTACCATCGTTTTTGCAGTTGAGCACACTGTTCGCCGGGTGCCTCAGCTCTCGCTCTTGTAATCTGGAAATCCTATCTGTAGCTGTCCCTAGTCCTATTCCCTGGTCTTGCTTTTCACCCACAGCACCGCAAACACCGGCAGCGCCACCACCAGCACCACTACGCCGGCGGGAAATCCCGCATAGCGGTAGCTCGCGGCGTAGCTCACCGCGTGATGGCCCATCACGTTCCACGCCAGCAGCACGAATATGGCGGCGGTGGTGACGGCGAAAAACGTGAAGAATGCCGCCGCAAAGGCCAGCAGCAAACTCGTGAACAACCCAAATCCCTTCAACGGAAATCCTAAGACTGTTCCGCCCTCCGCGCCTCTGTTTTGCTCCGATTGCGCCATCTTCACAGCCTCGTTGGTCTAGAATACAAGTTCATGGCGAGCAGCGCACAAGTCGATCTATGGCCGGCGGAAAAGGTGGCCACGCAGGTGGCCGTGCTCGAAGCTCCCAACGGCATTCACTACGCCATGTGGGGCGAGACGCGCATCTCCGATGCCGACCTCGAGCGCCTGGTGAGCGCCGTGCCCTCCACTCTCTCCGCCGCGCTCCGTCAGCGCGCCTATTACTTTGTCCCTCTGGCCATCGCCGACACCGACGACACCATGGTCGCCCCCGGCTACACCGTCGATCTCGGCGACCGCGCCATCTGCCATCGCAACGCCGTCTTCGGCTCCACCGAGGCCGTCTTTCTCTCCACCCGCCTGGTTGAGGACCGCTTCGGCCTGGCCTTCGAGTTCTTCATCAACGTGGCCCACAACTTTGTCGATGCCGCCGGCGTTCCGGAGAGTTTTTCCACTCTCGCCTGGCAGCAGGCCGAAGCCCAGGTCCGCGGTGAAACCAGCCAGGACGCATGGGAGACCCGCCGCCGCGCTCAAGATGTTCGCACTCCTGACGTTCGCACTCCCGACACCCGCCCCCTCAATGGCAGGACCGCTCCGGCGCCCGCCCCAACGTCTCCCCAGATGCAAATCGACGAGCGCGCCCGCAGCAGTTACTTCGAGTCCGCTTTCTCCGACGCGCTGGCCATCTACATGCTCTCTCTGGCCGTCGACTTCGACTACCACGATCTCCGTGAGCGCGACTACCCCCTCCTCGCCGCCCCCGCCTTAGCCGAACGCCTCCGCCACGTTGCCTCCCTCTTCCCCGCCAACCAAGGCTACGAGTTCCAGGTCCTCTACCGCCGCAAGGGGTAGGGGCGAGGATAGGTGAATTATGGTTCGACGTAAAGATGACATAACTAGTGAGGTAAAGCACTTATGGGGTGGATTTCTAATCGATTTGAATGTTCAGGACGCACTTGCGTTATTTGGAAAGAAGGCAAGAATCACGTCATATAAGCGCGATCAAGAGACCGTGCACGAAGCATGGAATGAATCTCGAATGATCGTTACTTGTAATGAAACAGATTTCATCCGCTACATTCTTGAGCATTCTAAACGCGATTCGGGCAAGACTTGCCAAGATTGTTGGGGCCTGCTGGTCGTGCCTTCAGATGCGATTGTGAGGAATCGGGTAATTAAGAGCGTGAAGACGGGAATCAGAATGGGTGGTGAGATTCTTCCGTGGTCCCTTGCCGCATATACAAATCTTTGTGTGTCACTTCATTATGATGGGACAGTTCGAGTACGGAAATTCAGACGCTGCGAACATTGCAAGAGAGAGAATCCTATCGAGTCTGAATGGTATGACGATTTGCCAGAGATCGGAACAAGAAAGGTCACTATACCTAACAATTGAAAGCTCGTTGCCGCGTGCCCCAGTTCTCGCCTTTGAGACCCGGGAGACAAAGAACCTCATGGCGCGCAAGCGCCGTCTGCCTGAACGGCCAGTTCTACTCCTCGTGCGGTTCTTCTTCCAGGTTCTCCAGCGCCGCCAGCGCCTCATCCGACACATCCCACTGGCGCAGAATCTTGTAGATCACGCCCGTCGAAAACCCCGCCGCCACCAGCCGCCGCATAATCCGCGCCGTCTCCTTTTCATTCTGCGGCTTGCGCAGCCGCCTGCGCGCCAGGTGCTCGCGCGCCAGCGCCTCTTCATTGGTTTGCCCGTAGCGCACATCGAGAGTCTCGGTAATCAGCCCGCCATCCACGCCCTTCTGCCGTAAATCCTGACGCACCCGCCGCTCGCCCAGCTTCTCATTCTGCTGGCGCAGCCGCGCGTAGGTCTCGGCAAAGGCCGCATCGTCCAGGTAACCATGCTCCCTCAGCCGCTTTATCGCCGCCGCAACCGCCGCTTCGCCCCGCTCCCCCGGCTCGGCGCGCTTCTGCATCAGCCGCCGCAGCTCCGCCTCCGAGCGCATCTGCCGTCCCAGCGCTCTCACGCCGTACTCATAGAGCCCGCCTTCATTCAGAAACGCGCGCGGCTTCGTCGATTTGCGGCCAAATGGCATGGCGTCCTATTCCCTGCTAGGGTCCCCGGCGACTCGGGGTCCCCAACGAGCGATTATTGATCGTTGGGGTGGCTATTCCCTACTCCCTATTCCCTGTCTTTCCCGTCCACTCATCCACCCAATCGTTCACCGTCTTCCACCACAGCCGCGCGTTCTGCGGCTTCAGCACCCAGTGCCCCTCATCGGGAAAGTACAGCATCTTGCTCGGCACCTTCAGCCGCTGCAGCGTGGTGAACATCTGATAGCCCTCGCTCACATCCAGCCGGTAGTCGAGCTGCCCATGCACCACCAGCATCGGCGTCTTGAAGTTCTTCGCCGCCAGCGCCGGAGACCACTTGCGATACGGATTCTCCGCGTCCGGCTTGCCGTAGTAATCCCACGGCCTGCCCTTGAACTCCCACTCGTTGAACCACAGCTCCTCCGTAGTCCCATACGCCGATTCGGGCGAGAACATTCCGTCGTGGCTCACAATGCACTTGAAGCGGTCCGTGTGCCCCTCCACCCAGTTGGCCATGTATCCGCCGTAGCTTGCCCCCAGCGCGCACTCCCGCGTCTTGTCGATGAAGGGATAGTGCTGCTCGGCGTAATCCAGCCCCTCCATCAAATCGGTAAACGGCTTGCCGCCCCAGTCGCCGTTCACGCCATCCACCACCGCCTGCCCGTATCCCGTCGAGCCGCGGAAGTTGATCATGATGACCACGTAGCCGTTCGCCGCAAACAGCTCCGCATTCCAGCGATAACTCCAGTCGTCGCCCCAAGCCCCCTGCGGCCCGCCATGAATCAAAAACTTCACCGGATACTTCTTCTTGGCATCAAATCCCGGTGGCCGGATGAGGAATCCTTGCAGCTTGGTTCCATCAGCAGCGGTGAACCAGAAGTCTTCTAGCTTCGGCAGGTCGAGTTGCGCGAAAATAGCGTCATTCAAGTGGGTGACGGGAATGTCTTTGAAATGAAGTCTCTCTTGAAGAAATCCTGGGTTTTCCTTTCCCTGTGTGTAGACTGGACCGGCGTCGAAAGAGAGGCCAAACCTGACAACCTCAGGCGGACGTCCAACAGTCATCTTTGTTGCAACCAGGTAACCTGCGAATAATCCTTTCGGTAGTGGTTTGAGATCTGAAAACGCACCACCGTTTGCGTTAGACTCACCTGATAGATTGACCACTCCATCAAGCGTGGCTTCGAAGACGGGTATTTCACCTTTATCCCATGACACGAAATAGATGTTCTTGGAATCTGGCGCCCACGCAAACTCGTCAACCCAATTCTCGAACTTGGGCAACAAATCCTTGATCGCCTTCGCCGTGCTGTCGTAAACCACCAGCCGGAACTTGTCCGCCTCATACCCTGCCCGTTCCTCCGACCGCCACGCCAGCCACTTCCCATCCGGCGAGTAAGCTGGATTGAAGTTGCCGCCCTTGGAAGTCGAAATCTTCACCGGCTTGGCCACCAGATTGGTCAAATCCAGCTTAAAAATGCTGGGGCTGGTCGAGATTGCCGGCTCCTCATCCAGATTCTCGGTAAACGCCAGCTCCTTCCCGTCCGGCGCAAAGGCGCAGCCGCACCCTCCCCCTTCCAGCGAAAACGGCGGAACGTCGTGCGCATCGTTGGGCGTCAAATCCCTCACCGCGCCCGTCTCCACCGCCGCCAAGAACAGATGCGTGCGCTTCTCTCCGGTGAAATGGTCCCAATGCCTGTAAAGCAGATGCGTAAAAATCTGCGCCTTCACCTTGCTCGCCGCCTGCGCCGCATCCCGGTCGGCATTGCACTTGTCGCCCGTCGCAAAGTCCGCCGCCGTGATCGTTGGGCAATCCGGATACACCGCCGAGGTAAACAGCACGAACTTCCCATCCGGCGACCAGATCGCGTCTCCGGCCTCGGTCGAAATGCTGGTCAGCTTCTTCGCGTTGCTCGTAGCCCCCGTCGCCGCGTCAAAATCCGCAATCCACACCTGCTCCGATCCGCCCCGTCCGCTCAAAAACAAAATCCGCTTCCCGTCAGGTGCAAATTGCACTCCGCTATCGTGCGGCTGTGCCACGGCAATCTTTTGCGGCTCGCTGCCACTTCCGGAAGACGGGGCAATCGCCTGCAACCACAGCTCCGGCGTCTTGGTGTTCTGCTCCAGGTCCACAGTGGTCACGGAGTAGGCCAGCCACTTCCCATCCGGCGAAACGGCCGTCTCCCCCAGCCGCTTCATCTTCATCATGTCCTCAAAGGTCATGGGACGCTTCGTGGTAGCGGCCGGCGCCGCAGTCTGCGCGGTTTGAGCAAAGGCAACCGGCGCCAATACAAAAGCCAGTGCCAGAGAGAGAACAAACGTGATTTTGCGCATGGTGTTTTCCTGTTCGCGCTCCGGAAACTAAAATTTCCGCGCGAAGAAGAAGTTTACACCGCTTACGCTCCGCCGTGCAGGGGGCTCAAGGTTTTGTATCAGGACATGATTTTGCAGCTTGAGGAAAAATACAAATGGTGGAGCAAGAAGCGTCAGGGCATGGCTTTCCAGCTTGCGGAAAAATGCAAACGATGGAGCAAGAAGCGTCAGGGCACGACTTCAGTCGTGCCGTAAATGCAACAAAATGAAAGCGGGCTTTAGCCCCTGAGGGAAGCTCTCGCCCTACTCGCTCAGCGTCCGCAGCCGCGCCGGCATATGATCCGCGGCCAGTTCGTGCCCGCACTGCGTACAGTACTGGTCGCTTGCCCGCACCGTCCGGAAGCAGTGTCCGCAACTGGCGGTGAGCTGATAGTTGCACTGCGGGCAGAAGTGGAAGTCATTCTGCACATGCGTCGAGCAGGACGGACAGCGCGAAACCTCCGGCTGGCGCAACAAAAAGTAAAGAACCGCGCCTATTCCCCCCGGCATCACCAGGCAAATCACGATCCAGAAGCGCGCGCTCATCGCCCGCCGCGGAGCGTCCTTGCTCACGTAGCCCACCATCAGGAAGTAGAGCGCGGCCAGCAATCCGCAGGAAAGATTGAAGTAGATGCGCAGGCCAATGGGCGGCGGATGATGCTGATATTCCGGCAAGATCCACCAGAAGTAGTACTCCACCAGCACAAAGGCCGCAATGGATACCACGATGGACCACACCGGAATCAGGCGCGCGTCTTCATTCACCGAAATGGACTCTGGATCTCGCATGGGCATCCCTCTCTCAGAGGGTCTTTCGGGAGATCAAGCCGGGCTTAACCTCATCAATTTAATGACGGAGAAGGGAATCAGTAAGTTGCGCCTGCCTGGCGGCAAGCCGTCATGTAGGGAATATATCGGTCAGCGTCTGCTGGGTGCCCCATCCTTTTGCGCTCTTTGCGAAAGGGTGGGAATCCACGAATTCTATGGCGCGCAAGCGCCGTCTGCTCCACCGCAGGTGGTTACGGCCTGCGCCGCAGCCAGCCAGCCAGCACCGCCGAGGCCAGCACCGCCGCGCTAAGAAACAAGATCAGCAAACTCACCTGGCCAACCAGGCCGGTCAGGTGCTCTTCTTCAATCAGGGCCTCGGCGATCCACCAGGCCAGCGGGCCCAGCACAAGAAGCACCACCAGCGTTGCCGCCAGCGCCACGGCTCGGCACCGCTGCCGCCCTGCCTCCTGCTCCTGCATCACGCCCTGCGAAGCGCTCACCACCCGGCGGGTGCGCCAGGCCACGGCTCGCTCCCGCTCCGCCTGGTTGCCGGCAAGAGCCGAAATCACTTCGCGCTCCGCATTGGCGCTATCAACGGACTTCATACCGCCCTCGGTATCGTATTCACCATCGCTGGCCGCGCCGTAGGTGTCGCGCCGAAGGCGCTGTTGGCCCCACCGCAGGTGGCCGCAGGTGCCGCCAGCTTGGGCTTGATCGCAACCAGCCCACGATAAAGCCTTGATTTCACGGTAGATAGCGGAGCCTTCGTTACTTTGGCAATCTCTTCCAGTGACAGCTCCTCGTGGAACCTGAGCACCAGCACCTCGCGGTAGATCGCGTCCAATCCAAGCAGCGCCGCCGCCAGCCGCTCCCGGTCTTCGAGGTTGGCAAAACGCTCAAATGGCGTCGGCTCGCCGCCTGCTACCTCGAAGGCCATGGGACGGTCGTCCTCGCTGCCACCATCAATAAGTTCGTCCAGGCTGGCCATTGTCCGCTTGCGCTTCTGGTCAATCACCAGGTTGCGCGCGATGGTAAACAGCCACGTGTCGAATCGCGCCTTGCCGTTGAACTGCGCCCCCCTCACCAGAACCCGCATCCACACCTCCTGGAAGAGGTCCTCAGCCTGCTCGCGATTGCCGGTCAAATAGAGCAGATAGCGCATCAGCCGGTGCTGGTAGCGGACGATCAGCTCATCCAGCAGCCCGGCCTCCTGGCGTTTCAGCCCCGCGGATATAGCCAGGCTCTCCTGACGCACCTGCTCGTCAGCAATGGTGGCGGAACCCTGGCCGAAAAAAGGGCGAATGGACGCAACTGTACTCATCTAATCTTATTAGACGACAAAATTCACCCAAGCGTCGCAGAAATACCGATTTTGCCTTTATTTCAGGCCAATAGTGGTAATTTGAGTTGGCTATGCGGCCCATGCGAGATTATAGGGAGTCGATTCAGAGATCGAATATGCCCTTTACAGAGCTGCCGCAAGACCTCGTTGCGCTGGTTTCGCGTCCATGGTTATCGTCGGCTCTTACTTCTTAAGAAACTCAACGACCTTCGCGTCAACGACAGTAGCTTCGGGGCCCGTTATCATGTGACTCGAGGTTGGCGCCTCCCATAGCTCGGATCCAGCAATATTCGCATGGGAATACTCCGCTATCGCAAATGGGATCGCCGCGTCACTCCGGCTGTGCACAATCAGGGTTGGCGCTTTAATCGAGTTCAATACTGCATCCTCCGTGGCATGTTCCATATCGTTGGAAGCCGCTTGACCCCAGGTAGATTGCCACCGAAGGTAGAAGTTGCATATCCCGTCAATATCTGCCTTGCTCATCCGTTTCACAGCCTCATCCGGATCATGCGTTCCGAAGATACTCATCGTGACACGCGCCAGGGTTCTTGGCGCCACCCGCGCAAGGATTTTTAACATATATCTCATGTAGCCATATTGCGAATCGTAGAACTTTTTGTGGGCTTCAAAGCCTTTTGGATCTACATCCTTCATGTATTTCGAGACGGCCTCTTCCAGGACCAATTTGTGGATCCGCTCAGGATGCCGGGATGCCAGATAGATCGCTGTTGGCCCTCCGGAGGATTCCGCAATCACGTTTGCGTTCGAAATGCCCAATCTGTCCATGAGAGCGGCCATCGCTTCCGCAGCTTCTGGTGCGGTCCTTCCTGCCGATAACGGAGTTTTCCCATAGCCTGGCCGTGAGGGTGTGAGGATCGAAAAACCTGCCGCCAACAAGGCTTCATTTCCGCCGGAGGATTCGCAGTCATCCAACGAGCCAGTAAGTCTCAGGACTACTGGACCTTGCCCCAGCAGTGTATATTCAATCGGACCTGCCTTGGTCTGTGCGACATTCCTTGGGTACTTGTCTGCGACCGGCCACGCGGCGCACACAAAGAGCGCAACGAGCATGGCAGCAACAATCCCTGTTATTGTTACCAAAGCCTTAGCAAGAAATCGGCGCATGAAATCTCCTCGCGAAACTGCCACGCTCGCAGCCTCGGCGGTCTCCTCGTGGCTCGCTTCTTGACGGAGTACTTCGCTGTTTGGACCTATGGAACGGGCGCGACAACTCCATCATGTTCTGCTTACGCAAAGAAATGCGCCGAAGTTCCAACAGAAAGCGAGTTCTTGAATGTGGCGTCACAAATTGTCAGCCAAGCAGAAAAAGACACAAAGGTAGGCGGGAGTATTTCTCCCCAAGGGGAAGTTGTATTGGAAGCTATGTTGACATAGCGTCTGAATATTGTACTGATAGCCTTCCAACGTCAATTGGGTTATCAAATTGCTGGTAACGCTGAATTAGGATATTAACGGCTGCAGGGAGTAATGTGGGTGGAACCGGCTAGCCGATGGGGCCGGAGCCTCGTTTTGCCACGCGCAACGCCTCCTCCACCGCCTTTGCCGACCGCCGCTCCCGCGCATCGGCGTTCTGGTAGTAGAAGATGCTCAGCAAATGATTGCGCCGCTGCACCGGCGTCATCGCCTCCCAGCCCTTGCGCGCCAGCGGCTGCCGCTGAAAAGCCGCCTGCAAGATCGGCGGCGGTTCAATCTCGCCCTCCAGTGTCAGCAGCAGCCGCTCCGCCATTCCTTCTGCCCGTTTGGAGCGCGTTGCGGCGCTCTTCGGCTCGCTCACCCACTTACTAATCTCGTACCGCATCGAGTCGGATAATTTCGCATACCACTTGGGCAGACGCCGGTCGCCCTTCAGCGCCCGCTCCAGCTCCGGCGGCGTCTCCACCGCGCGTTCCTCCAGGTCCGGCTCCAGCCGAATCCGCACTCGCTCGCCAACCGAAACCTTCGCCTCCGCCTGCATCTTTTTATTCACCAGCAGAAAGTGTCCGGCACCGCCCGTAGAAGCAAACAGCGACGTACGGAAGGCGAATCCCTCAATCTCCCCCCGCACCCGCAGCCGCCGCCGCTCAGGCCACGCCTTAACCACATCAAAGGGAATCCGCACAATCACCCATCCGAGGCCATTCCGCAGCGGCTCCAGCACGGCGGTAAAGGATTTTGTCGTGGGTGCATTCATAACATCGTCAAGGGTCCAGGCGTAAATGGATTCTCTTCCTGGCTAGCTCTGTGTGTGGGTTGCTGTTGTGCCGGACTCTCCTGCTCTTCCTCCTGCTCGGTCCAGCGTTTTCCGCACGATTCGCATCTCCACGAATTCACCGGCTCAGCGCTTTCCAGGATCGGTTCCCCAGCGCCGCAACTCGGGCATACCGGCGGCATGTACTCCTCGACGGGCAACTTCGATTGCTCGACAATCTCCTCCGGAACTGGCCTTGAAACAATCTCATTAGCCTTCTCAAGCTGATCGGCGGCAACCACAATCCGCGGATTGAATAAGTCGCGCCCGTCGCGATAGCCCGGACCTTCAATCCAGCTCTCGATTCCCGCCCTCCGCAATACTTCATAGATCTGCCAGGCCTCTTCCTGGTCCTCGCATTCGCAGAGCGGCGTCTTCCACGTGTACTCAACCAGCTGATCGGCTTCCTCGGCTGCCTCCCCGCCCGCCGCCGTACCACCGCCAGTTCCCCACTTCGTTGCTCCGAAACTCCCTACTTGATTTGGCGCCATGCTCGGCTTATGAGCATCATCCAGCCCGCGCTTCCTCAGCTCGTCGCGCAGAACCTGTTGCGCAATCTCGGTCAGGCCGGCTTTGTCGGCATCCAGCTCCTCCAGTTCGCCGTCATTCATCTCTCTGTAGAGCGAGGTGAGCCTTTGCCACTCTGCGATTGGGTCTGCCTGCATGGGCAACAGTATAACGGTTCGCGCCCAGCGAAATTGCGTCGCTACAATGTGTCTTGACCCTGGATGCGCCAAATCGTCATCGCGCTCGCCCCCGGCGCGCTTCGCTATCTTCTACACTTAACTTTATGGATGTTCTCTACGGCCTTCATCCGGTCGAGGAAGCCCTCAAGGCCGGACGGCGGAGTTTCGACCACGTTCTGGTGGCCCGCGAACGCCACGACAAGCGCCTGGAGAGCCTCGTCGCCCTTTGCCGTGCGTCCGGCGTGCGCGTCCTCCAGGAATCGCGCGAGCAGTTGACCGAACTCGCCCAGACTTCCGCTCACCAGGGCGTCGTAGCCCTCGTCCGCCCCCAGGAATTTCTCTCCATCGAAGACCTCTTCGCGCCGATCCGGCCTGCATCGCCAAATCAGCCGGCTCCCCCCCGCCTTCTTCTCGCTCTCGATGGCGTTGAAGATCCGCAAAATCTCGGCGCGCTGCTGCGCGTGGCTGACGGTGCCGGAGTCGACGGCGTCGTGCTCACTGAGCGCCGCTCAGCCCCGCTCAGTCCGGCAGCTGTCAAAGCCAGCGCCGGGGCAGCCGAGCACCTGCGCATCGCCCGCGTCGTCAACCTCGTCCGCGCTCTCGAAGAGCTGAAAAAACAGAACATCTGGGTCATCGGTCTCGACGAGCGCGGCCAAATCGACTACGACCAATTCGATCTCACCGGCAACTGCGTCCTCGTCCTCGGCCGCGAGGGTGTGGGCCTCCACGACCTCGTCCGCCGCACCTGCGACCACCTGCTGCGCATTCCCATGAGCGGCGGCGTCAGCTCCCTCAACGTCTCCGCCGCCGCCGCGGTCGTTCTCTTTGAAGCCTTCCGCCAGCGCCGCAACGCTTCTCTTCGCGTCCAAGAAACAGTTGCCCCCACCGCAGGTGCCCTCATCCCCGCTGATGCGTCGAAACCAAAGAAGCAGAAAGGCCTGGGCTTATGAAGCTCTCTCTTGCCCGCATCGCAGCAATCGCGGCACTCAACCTGGCGGCAATCTCTTGCTCCGCGCAAACCACTCCGCCCGCCCAACCCGGCCAGCCCCAACAGGGAAAAGTCATCTTCTCCCGCTCCACCGACGACTCCGGCCAGACCACTACTACTCAATCCACCCCGTCCCTCCCGCCGCGTGCTGAAACTTTGCTCGGGACAACGGAGCCCACGCGAGCGAATAGCGAGCAGTTGGCCCCACCGCAGGTGGCTTTCACCGCCCTCGACCTCGACGTCCATCTTCGCCCCGCCGACCAGCAAATCGCCGTCCGCGCCCTGCTCACCATCCGCAACGACGGCGCCGCCCCGCTCACGCGCATCCCTCTGCAAATCTCCTCCTCGCTCAACTGGGAACGCATTCTCGTCGGCGCAAACGACATTCCCCTCCAGCTCGCCACCCTCAACTCCGACGCCGACCACACCGGCCAGTTGCACGAAGTCGTTATCCCTCTCTCCCAGCCTCTCGCCCCCGGCCAAACCCTCTCGCTCGACGTCACCTACTCCGGCCTCATCGCCCTCTCCGCCCAGCGCCTGCAATCCATCGGCGCGCCCGACTCTCTCGCCCTCCACTCCGATTGGGACCAGATCAGCCTCCCCTTCACCGGCCTGCGCGGCTTTGGCAACGTCGTCTGGTACCCCGTCTCCAGCGTCCCCGTCCTTCTCGGCGATGGCGCTCGCCTCTTCGACGAGATCGGCTTGCACAAGCTCCACCTCAGCGGCGCGCGCTTCCGCCTCCGCCTCACCGTCGAGTTCCCACACGGCCAGGCCCCCACCGTCGCCCTCGTCAATGGCCGTTCCATCCCTCTCACCATCACCGAGTCCTCCGGCTCTCTGGATCAGTCCCAGGAAGTCGCTTCTGTCGCTACTGCCGACTCCGGCCCCACGACCCTCGGCTTCGAAGCCCCCAGCCTCTTTGTCGCCAACCGCACTCCTCACTCCGGCCCCAACCTCACCGCCTGGACCCTCCCCGATGACAATGTCTCCGTCGTCTTCTGGACCACCGCCGCCACGGCCGTTACACCCTTCCTCAAAAGCTGGCTCGGTCCTGAGCCCCGTTCCCAACTCACACTTCTCGACCTGCCCGACCCCGACGATGCCCCCTTCGAAACCGGCACTCTCTTAGCAGCGCCCCTCCGCGAGCCCAACTCCAAAGCCACTTCCGGCGCGCTCAACGGCGTCCTGGTTCACGCCCTCACCCACGCCTGGATTGCTATTCCCAATTCGCCCGCCCTTCCAAATTCGCCTACATCGCCTGCTTCTCCAAATTCGCCCGCCTCGCCTCTCGCGCCCAACTCGCCCCAGCCGCCCTCCGCCTGGCTCAACGAGGGCGTTGCCCAATTCATCAGCACTCTCTGGGTTGAAAAGCAACAAGGCCGCGACTCCGCCCTGCGCATGTTAGAAGCCGACCGCTCCGCCCTCGCCCTCGTCGAGCCTGCCAGCCCCGGTCAAAGTCCCGGTCAGCCGCTCGCCTCCGCCATCTCGCCCGTCTACTACCGCACCAAGGCGGCCTACGTTCTCTGGATGCTCCGCGACCTCGCCGGCGATCCCGCTATTTCATCCGCCCTGCGTGCCTATTACGACTCCCTCGCCAATCCGAATTCCGCCAATCCCGCCGCCAATCTTGCCTCCCTCCACGCTGATACCACTGTAGTTGGCAACTCCGCCGTGCGCAGCACTTTCGAAAAACTTCTCGAAGCGACGGAATACCACCCCAACCTCTCCTGGTTCTTCGCCGATTGGGTCGATGCTGACAAGGGCCTGCCCGACCTGAGCATCGAGGGCGTCTTCCCCGCCGCAGCCTCTGTGGGCAACTGGCTGGTCGCCGTCAACCTGGCCAACGCGGGCTATGCCGCCGCCGATGTCCCTGTCTTCGTCCGCTCCGGCTACGGTTCCGACCTGCGCTCCGTCACCCAGCGCGTCCGCGTCCCCGCCCACGGCAAGACCTCCGCGCGCATCCTCATCCAGGGCAAGCCATCCGAGGTCCAGGTCAACGACGGAACCGTCCCCGAAACCCAGGCCAGCATCCACATCACTAAACTCGAAGACCCGGCACAAGCCCCGCCCGGCTCCAGCCAATCCAACCCGCCGATGCGGTAGACCACTGCGTATCCATTTGTATTCAGGATTGGGCAGTGCCCTTCCCCGCCACAATCCGGTCAAGGTTCTTCAGCGGATCAGGCCACGGCGCCTTCATCCCCATCGACCGCACGTACGCAATCACCTGGCCCATGTACTCGTGCGAAGGGGCAAGTCCTCCCACTGCAGGTGGTTTTCGCCTGATCTTCCCTTGCAGTTAGTTTTCCACTTTGTACCCAACTTTGCCAGATATAGGTGTATCTAGAAGCACACATTTCGCGCACTTCAAAGCCCCAAAAACGCCCATTAAATCGCCTTACAACGCCACTTTTCTGCCCTGCTATCCCTTCATCTCGTTGCGCGCCTTCACCTTGAACCAGATCGGCGTCCCTCGGAATCCGAAGGCCTCTCGAATCTGGTTTTCCAGGAACCGCTCGAAGCTGAAGTGCAGCTTGATCTCCCGGTCGGTGAACAGCACAAAGGTCGGCGGGGCCACCGCAGCCTGCGTCATGTAGAAGATTCGAATGCGTTTAGCCATCGGAACCGGAGCGCGCTGAAAGTCGACCTTCTCCAGAAAGCGGTTCATCTGCCCGGTCGAAACCCGCTTGCGCCGCTCCGCCGTTACGGCCACTACCTCATGCAGCACGCGCAGCATTTTCTTGGCTTCGGGGCCTGTTCCCTCCAGCGCTGAGAGAAAGATTATCGGTGCGTAGTTCAAATATTTCAACACTTTACGCAACTGCTCTTCAAAAACCTCGCGATCTGCCGGCGGTTTTCCGTCCGTGCGGCCCGTGGTCACTAAGTCCCATTTATTCACCACGATAATCACGCTCCGCCCGCTCTCGTGAGCATAGCCGCCGATGGTGGCGTCGGCCGCCGTCACGCCGTCAACCGCATCCAGCACCAGCAGCGCCACGTCGGCTGCTTCCAGGTGACGCCGTGCCATCACCACGCTCATCTTCTCCGCCATCAGGTGCGTCTTGCCCTTCCGCCGGATCCCCGCCGTATCCACAAACCGCAATTGCTGGCCTTCAAACTCCACCACCTCATCCACCGCGTCGCGCGTCGTCCCGGCGAGGGGCGAAACTATGGCCCGGCTCGTTCCGGTTAAAGCATTGAGCAGAGTAGATTTGCCCACATTCGGCCGCCCGATGATAGCTACCGAGGTCTCATGTTGTTCAAACTCGCCGTGTGTCCGGTGGGGGGACTTCGCGTCCGGCGAGGACTCCGCGTCCAGCGAATCTTCTTCATCTTCGTCGCTAGTCTCGGCCAGTACAGTCTCTTTCGCGGGAATCGCCTCGGAAATCGCATCCAGCAGCTCGCCGAGACCCTGCCCGTGCTCGGAACTGATGGGGTACACGTTGCGAATGCCCAATTGGCGGAAGTTCTCCGCAACCATGGACATAGCCTCGCCCTCGACTTTATTGACCGCGAGAAACAACGGCTTGCCGCCGCGAATCAGCAGCCGCGCCAGATTGTAATCCGGGCTGGCCAGCTCGGTGCGCGCATCCACCACCATCACCAGCGCGTCGGCCTCATCCAAAGCCACCATAGCCTGGGCATAAATCTCAGCGGGAATCAGCTCCGCGTCGTCGGGCACCATGCCGCCCGTGTCCACCAGGCGAAATTGCCGCCCTGCCCATTCAAATTCCCCGTAGATGCGGTCACGGGTAATGCCCGGCTCATCGCCCACAATCGAGCGGCGGCTGCCGGTGAGCCGATTGAAGAGCGTGGATTTGCCCACGTTGGGCCGGCCTACAATGGCCACCAGCGGAAGCGCGCCCGCGCGCGACTTGTTCGGCATAACCGACTTGTGATATTTCGACAAAACTTGTCTCCCGTCGCTGTTCAGCCCCTTGCTTGAATGGCTGGACGGCATCTCCCGCTCCTCAAAGTTTAGTCCACAGGCCAATGTCAAGCTGAGCTAGTCGAGACAAGTGCCTGTAGAATGAGCTTTTTCTGATTTTCATAGAAGAGTTCCGGCGCCCAAATTGCCCTCCAGCCTCAGAGGAGGGAACGATGCATATTCACGGGAACTCCATGGCCGTGAATGCGGCCAACTTTTACTCCGCCACCCAGGAGGAGAGGGCAGCGGCCGCGCAACGCGCCGCCAGTGTTCGCAAGAAGCTGATCAAGAGCGCATCGGAGCTGGAGGGCATGGCAAGCCCCGAAGAGACTCTCCTGATTGGCCAATGGATGGACTCGCGGCACAGCCAGGTCGAGAGCGGGGAACAAAACTACATCAATATCTCCGGCAAAGACCCCGATTTCGGATGATGCACGGAGTAGCAGGTTTCGTTGCCGGTCTGCGCCGCCTCACCCACTGCCTTTTTCGTGCTTGGGACGGGTTTTTGGACAAGCTGAGTCGAATTCGCTTTGGGCGGTTTATGCGTCATTCTAAATAGTGGTTTTGGGGGCAGATATGCGTACTTATGCGTAAACTTCATGAATTCTATGCGTAATTATGCGTATTTTTTGCTGTTATGTATGCGTCATTATGCGTAAGCCTGGCAAGATGTATGCGTAGTTATGGGCGTGCTCGCTCCCTCGGCGTCCTGCCCCGTTAACGAAGACCTGTCCCTACACCCCAGCGAGCAACGACCGCTCGCCGGGGACCCCGAGTCAACGGGGACCCCATCATAGAGATACGAGTTGAGGCCGTCATAGGTCACATCGCCCGCTGCATCATAGAGGAAACCAGCGCCGCCGTTCTGGCTGCTGCTGCTGACCTGGTTGCTGGCCGCAGTATAACTCGCGGTGCTGGACGAAGGCATGGCCACCTCGGCAGCGCCGCCCACGCTCTCGTTGAGACGGTTGCCGAAGGGATCGTAGCTCCAGCTCATTGCCGCGCCTGAATAGTAGCCCGCCGTCGATGTCCCGGTCAGCAGCCGGTTGAGGTTGTCGTAGGTGTAGTTCCACGTGCCGGTCAGCGAATCCGTAACCGACCTCAGGTTGCCGACGCCGTCGTATCCGCCGTTGGGCGCAATCGAATAGCCGTAGAGAAGCCCCTTGGGACCGGTGACAGCCGCCTCGGCGCCACCCGTCATGTTCACGGCACTGACGGAGAAGGATGGGCTGGGAAAGTAGCTGGGGTATTGGGCCGTTTGCGTGTCGGCAACCGAGGCCGACACCGCATAGTCGGCCATGGGTCCGGTTGCCTTGCTGACCAGATTGATGGAGCTGCCGCTGGCAGTAGCCGTAACGATGGAGCCGGTGGCCGAGTTGATGGCCGAAGCCAGGCGCGCCGCCACGGTGCTCGATGTGTCGCCCCGGCCCCAGGTGATGGTCGCGGTGTAGCTGATGGGCGGCGAGACCGCGTTGGAGGTGATGGTGGCCGTGGCGGTTCCGGCATCGTACACCGGGTTAGCATTGGCGCCGCCGGTGAGCGTCGTGTAGGTATCGGAGGCCGAGAAATCGCCGCTGGAGATGGTGATGGGATAGTTGCTGATCAACACCGTGGCCACCGAGGTAATCGTCACAGAATTGCCGCTGGCGGTGGCCGTGGTGATCTGGTTGTTGGCCTGGTTATAGTTCGTCGAGTTGGAGACAATCGAGTTGGAGAAGGACTGCGCGGTGCGGTTGCCGTAGGAATGCGGGAAAACTGTTTCCACCGATCTCTGGTCATCGAGTTTGCATTGTCCTAATGACGATTCATGGTCACCGAACGACCCACTACTCCTACAAAAATTGCTTCCTGAATTGCCTCCGATATCATTATCAAGCCCTCGTAACGACCGAATGTAGTTTTTTGCGAGGGACAACTTCCAAATTCATAAATCAAGCTCTCTTCGCATTCGGATGAAATTATAATGAGTGATAATAACTCATCGAGTTGATGCCTTGGAGGCCGTCATCGAAAATTGGAAAGAAATGCATACATAAGTAATGCGTCGAAACCAAGGGCAATTGCACCTGCCCATCGCAGAAAAATGAATCCCATCGGACTCTTCATCGCTCTCTCCGCGAAGCCTCTGCGTCCCCTGACCCACCAAGGAAGTCTAAACCATAGATGAGGCCAGCCAAGCATAACGACGCCATTTACAGCTATAATTACAAATAAAATAAAAAAACATACAGCGGGGAACCATTGCACTGTATCCCAATTCCCAAAAAACAAGACCGGGTGCTGGGTTAGTTGCTGCGAAGTGGGCAAATGTCTAACGTTACCACTAGGTGAAGCTGATTCACCTCGAGAATTCGAGATCATCATAGTGCGAAATACTAATGCCATGAACCCAAGGATCGCAGCACCAGCCAGTCGTATTTCTATAGAACCCCATCTCGTTGCATACCTCGTGGCTGAAACACGATTTTCGAACCACCTTATCCATCGCGGCAACCGAGCCCACGCACGCGGCGAGACAAGCATGATAATTCCGTTAGCTAGAATGGCAAGGAGCATATATGCGATGATTGCCAACACTACCGGTTTCACAGCATACGCCATAAAGCCCGATCGAAAGTCGGTCACATATGCTACAAAAAACCAAACGTTTGCAGGGTACATTAAATCCATTGCTTTCTCCTCATTGGAACAAGCTTCGGACCCAACGCTCAACAGGTCGTACCCATGAACTTATGTCAAAGCTGTAGGAAGCACCTATTGTGAAAGGTGAGCGATTTCCAACAGACGCGCCATAGGCAGCGCCATTACCTGGTGACCACGTGCCAGCTACTCCCCCAAACCATAATGGTTGACTTTGTGCAGAGAAACTAAATTGATGTACAATGCAGTTCGCATCCACGTCGTGAATGGGTCGCTCTGCACTAAGGCTCAATCCATTGCCACCATTGAGTTTCGGTGTAAACGTCAGAGTGGGTCCGATATATGTTGAATCCGTGGATGGAACATAAGAGATGCTCGATCCAGTTCCGAACATACTGCCCAATGCTGTACCGATGACTGCACCATCGGGTCCACCTATACTACCACCAATGGCTGCTCCCAAGAATTCCGTAGGAGCGCTTGTCGTCCCAGTGAAATTTACGATTGTGTTCGGTGACAAGGAAAACCATTGTGGCTTTTGAACAGCATTCCCCGACGCATTCTGCTGTTGGGCTGGCTGCTGGGCTGCTCTTAGGGCATTACTCTGCGCCGAGTTTGGACTCCACGAGTTACAGCCCCAATCGTTGGGATTGCACGGATTTTGGTGTCCATCCAGGTCCACATGGATAATCGGGTTATTCCGTACATAAGCATATAGATTCAAGCTCTGCGGATCGCCCATCTGCGCATACGGGATAGGCTCCTCTTTCGCGCTCCAATCCGGCGACATGAACCGGCCCATACTGCTGGCGTAGTAACGCGCTTCGAAGTAATCGTTCCCGGATTCGTTGTCGCGCTCCTTCTGCGTGAAGTGGTGTTCGGTAGCGTCGCCGGCGCACGCGTTGTAGCCGGGCAGGCTAACGGTGGTCAGGCTGTCGCCGTAGGCCAGGCTGGCATAGGCGGTGGCGCAGCCGCTGGCTCCAAATTCCACGCGCTTGGTGCCCAGCCAGTCGCCCAGATAGAAGGTGGTGTCTGTGCCGTCATAGGTGGCTTGAATCTTGCCGCCGGAGAAGGCGTTGGTATGGCACCAGTCATTTGCCAGGTTGCTCGTGCCCGCCCCGCAGATCACCGAATACTCCGTGACCTGCTCGCCGCCGGGGCCCAGCACGTAGCTGGCCGTGGGCGTGAAGCCATTGGCCGCGAAGTTGCAACTGAAGCTGGTCAGCGAGCCCTTGGCCACGCGCGTGCCCGCCGCATCATAAACGTAGCCGGTGAGCGACGGCCCGGCGGTCTTGGCCGCGCAGAGGCGGCCCTCGGCGTCATAGAGATACTGATTGAGGCCGTCGTAGGTCACGTCGCCCGCCGCGTCATAGAGGAAACCAGCGCCGTTATTCTGGCTGCTGCTGCTCACCTGGTTGCTGGCCGCAGTATAACTCGCCGTGCTGGACGAAGGCATGGGCACGTCGGCATTGCCGCCCACAATCTGATTGAGACGGTTGCCGAAGGGGTAGAAATCATCACGCTCCGACTTTTCAGAAACACACAAGACGTTCTATCGGAGTTCATGGTCTACCACCCTTGAATTAAAAGAACGATTCAAGGATGGGCCACCCAGACTATTGTGGTGTATTTAGGGTTGGGCAACCCGCCTGAGTACGTATCGCTCTAGCCAGTCTTCGCGACGCAAAACATCAAATGAACTGGCTAAGACTAAGCAGCTTGCTCCGTAGGATGGATTGACCTCCAGGATTATCCACCCTTGAAGGCGCGCTTTTTCCAAAAGATTCAAGCCTTGGGTTTCTCCGACAGGGCCTTTTTGAAGTGCATAAAGTGTCTCGATGTCCTGATATAGGACCTCATCAGGACCACGTTCCAAGACATCGAAAAGGATATTTCCGGCCTTGACTCCATCTACAGCAAGTGCAACTACCCCCTCCACCACGACTACAAATCGTTCTCGTCCTTCAGTTGCTAAAAACACATGGGCTGTCTTGCCATCTATCCACAGCCCTTCAAACGAGCCATCATGAAACACACCATAATTCTTCATCCAGTTCTAATCCTCATGGTTGCGGCTTTGGTGGTGGTTGTGGTTTCGGATCGGTGGGCTGCACAGTGCGCCCAGGAGCCCTATCAGCATTGGTTGGAGGACTCCCATCAGTTGGTCTTCCCGTGTCATGCGCATGTGGATCAGGAGAACCATTGTGGCCATGTCCATAGTCTACGTCTGTTTTTGGATAGCCGTCTGGCCCGTATTCTCTCACTTGCTTCGGGGTGCCGTCAGGCGCATGTGTAGTGGAAGTTGACCCAGGCGTACCTGTCCACGGATTTGACGTTGGCTGTGCTGGCCCAGTCGGGTTAATCTGTCCTGTGGTTGGAATAGGCGTAGCAGGAGTTCCTGGAGTCGCAACTGGCGTTGGAGCAGGTGTATCCTTGTTGAATATATTATGCGTCATTGAATTAAAGGAAGCGCTTGCAGCAAGGGACACAACAAGTAACCCTATTCTTAAATCATTCTTTAATTCATTCATAGTTGGGAGTTGCGGCATTTGGAATTGTGGCATTTGGAGTTGAGGCAATGCTTGGCAACCACAATCAGGCTCTTGGTGGCCATCTATATCCATACGCGTCAAAGGATTGTTCCGCACATAAGTGTAGAGATTCAAACTCTGTGGATCATCCATCTTCGCATACGGCACTGGCTCTGCTTTTGCGCTCCAATCCGGGGACATAAAACGTCCCATCGAGCTGGCGTAATACCTTGCCTCGAAGTAGTCGTTGCCCGACTCATTGTCCCGCTCTTTGCCGGTGAAGTGGTGTTCGGTGGCGTCGGAGGCGCACGCGTTGTAGCCGGGCAGGCTGACGGTGGTCAGGCCGTCGCCGTAGGGCAGGCTGGCGTAGGCGGTGGCGCAGCCGCTGGCGCCCACCTCCACGCGCTTGGTGCCCAGCCAGTCGCCCAGATAGAAGGTGGTGTCTGTGCCGTCGTAGGTGGCTTGAATCTTGCCGCCGGAGAAGGCGTTGGTGTGAATCCAGGTGCTGGTTGCGCCGCTAACCGCGTACTCCGTGACCTGCTCGCCGCCGGGGCCGAGGATGGATTCATTGGTGGTTTGGAAGCCGTTCACGGCCGGATCGCAGGACCGCTGCATGGACACATCGTACACTTTCAGTTTTGGGAAGCAAGAAGAAAAGGTCCGGGCCTGAAGGCCCGTTCCTTAATGCGCTGGATTCAGGAGCCTAAAGGCTCCTGCTCCCTCCGTTAGAACATGCAACGTCCGGAATGCACCTGCGGGGCGGTCAATCGCACGATCTTCGCTCGCATAGGCTTGTTTCAGGAGCCTAAAGGCTCCTGCTCCCTCCGTTTGAAAATGCAACGCTTGAATGCACCTGCGGGGCGGTCAATCGCACGATCTTCGCTCGCATAGGCTTGTTTCAGGAGCCTAAAGGCTCCTGCTCCCTCCTTTAGAACATGCAACGTCCGGAATGCACCTACGGCACGGAAGCTATCCGCCGGAATCCCAAGTGCGGTATTCTGGTAATGCGCGCCCGTAGCTCAGCTGGATAGAGCGAACGCCTCCGGAGCGTTAGGTCGGGAGTTCGAATCTCTCCGGGCGCACCATACTTATCGCTCTATATGGATTGCACGCGTCCGGAAGCAGCCCGTGAACAATTAAACTGAAGAGGGGCCGGCAGATCACGTTATCCATGGCCCGGATAAGGCTCAAATGCAAACGAGTATCGAGTTATTTGCCCGACAGATCGCAATGTTTGAACGGATAATCTGGACGCTGACCTTTGCCGCGCAACTGGTCTTGCTGGTGGTCCTGGTGGGCCGTGACCGCGCACGCCGCTACCCGTGGTTCACCGCCAGCATTGCGCTGCTTACCCTGCGAATGATGGCAGAGGTTTTACTTTCCGGCCGGATGGCGAAGCTTCCCTTGCAGGTGACCCTCTTTACGCTGCGCGACCTGGCGGTGATTGTAGGCCTTTTGGTGCTGGTAGAGATGGCGCGGTCAGCCTTTGCCGGGATTCAACGCTCTGTTTGGATTGTGAATACCGCGGGGTTGCTGTTAGTGGCCGGAGGTTTGCTTGCCTTTTTCGAGCCGTGGCCGGTGTGGAAGAATCTGCCCCTGGATTCGTTGCTTGGCAAGCTGCTGCTGATGCAACTTGCAGCGCACAATGGCGATGTGCTGGTTGCGTTGCTGACCGTGGGGCTGGGAGTGCAAGTGATGATCTTTGGACGCCATTCCAAGGCCGGATGGGGGAGCCACACTCAGCAGATTGTGATTGGGCTTTTTGCCATGGCCGTCTCCCTGCTGGCGTTGGAAGTGGTGATCCTCCGGACGTTACATTACACACAGGCCCAATCGGATAGCGTGATGCGGCTGCGGCTGAGTTTTGCCTTTGTCCTCCAGTTGATGTCTTTGGCCGCTCAGGTGTGGTGGATTGTGTGGCTTTGGCGTGACGAGCCGGGAGCGGCTGCCGTGGCCGCGACAGAAGAGAAAGAATAGAGCATTTTTTACAGGTGGTATAGAGAGCGGCGTGGACCGGGAGGTCCACGCAACAGCCGGCCGGGAGGCCGGCGCTACAGTTTGGAAGCAGGCGCTACAGGAGGCCGGCGCCACGGGTTTGCGGCCCATCGACACTATCCAAGCAATCGAAAATCGACTCTACACCAACTGGCTAATTGCTCTATACCCGGCTCCAAGGTTTCCCACCCGCGCAAATAGCATGAAGGATGGGACACGGAGATTCATTGTCCTAATCCCTGTTCCCTAATCCCTAAATATGGCAGCTTTCCTGTCCGCGCTTTTCGAGGCACTTCTGGTGGTACTCCTCGGCGCGCCAGAAGGTTTGCGCCGGCTCGACCTTGGTGACAATGTGTTTCGGCTTGAAGCGGCCCTCGGCGGTCAGCTGCTCAATTTTGGCGCGGGCTTGCGCCTCTTGCTCCGGCGAGTGGAAGAAGATTGCTGAGCGGTACTGTGTTCCCCAGTCCGGTCCCTGGCGGTTGAGGGTGGTGGGATCGTGGAGAGCGAAGAATTCGTCAAGAAGCTGCTCGTAACTGAGCTTGGCGGGATCGAAGTCCACCTCGACGACTTCAGCGTGGCCGGTTTTGTCTGTGCAGACATCCTTGTAGCTGGGCCGCTCCAGCGATCCGCCCTCATAGCCAACGGCCGTCGCTGTCACGCCGGGGATGGCTGCAAATGCCGCCTCGACTCCCCAGAAACATCCTGCTCCGAAGGTAGCTTTTTCCTGGCTCATGTTGGATAAGATGCTCCTCGGGCGCATTGAGAAGCAATTTCATGCCCTTGGGAGCAGTCTAACTCGTTGCGCAATACATTGCCTGGAGCGCAGAGGAAACAGCCAAACAGCGATCTGGCTCTGCGCACAGACAACGGAATGAACTTCCAATCCCAATTTGGTCCAGCGCTATCTAGTGATTCGCTTTCAAAGCGTGACCGACGGCCGTAAGCCGCACAAATATTGGTTGATAGAAAAATCGGGAAGCTTTTGTGAGAATAGGATTTTGCCGGGGAGCCGGCAGACCTGGCAATGCCAGAATGCTCGTTCGTAAGTTGACGGACGTATCAACGGTTGCTAGTCTACACGTTAGCTACCTGGGTCTGCTGATGAGGCGGGTCAAGACGTGCAACACGAATGCGGTTCATTCATCCCGCGAGCAATCCAGCCCGAAATAGCCGCCATTTTTATGGCGGGGATGGTCTGTGGAAAACTACCCCATTCAGTTGAGGATAGCGAAGCTATGCTCAAAATTTGCGTTATGATGACAACTTCTACTCAGTTTTAAACGGTCGCATTGCGCCTGATGTCCCACGCAGGGGGTATTAAGCCAGATTCCATGAACAGCCAGCCGTAGATCGGAGAAGAGGAATCCACTTGACTGAAGAGAATGAAACTCAATCCGGCCGTTCCGGAGACAGGCTCTCAAAGGGCAACGGCTTCTTCAATCCTGAGGATCAGGTGTCTCTCGGGGAACTTCTCCTTGTTCCGTGGAAGCGGAAAACTGTTGTGCTAGGTTGCACGGCTATATGTGTAGTACTTGCAATCTTAATATGCATTTTTATGCAGCCCAGATACAGAGCCACAGCAACTATTGAACTCAACGAGGAAAAATCCAGTGGAGCCGATATGCTCTCCAGCATCGCCTCGCTGACTGGAGGCGGCCCGGACGAGTTGAGAATCAAGATCGAGACCGAAACAGCGGTTATACAAAACGACTCGATCGCTCTGGCCGTGATGAAAAAGATGGGAATGCTCCGCAAGGAGAATCCTGACCGGCTCAGCAAGGCTGAGGGGCCTATTGCAAGCGTGGAAGAACTGTCCGCCGAGCGGCGGGACAGCCTGGTTAGCAACTTCAAGGGCCATTTACAGGTAAGAGAAGTAGGGAGTTCACGCCTTATTGCCATTACTTATACAGACAAGGATCCCGTCCAAGCCGCGAATATTGCCAATCAGGTCGTTGCCGAATACAAGTCTTATCTCCTCAGCTCAAACTTCAGTTCAGCCAAAGAAGTGTCACAGTGGCTTTCCGCCCAGCTGGGTGATCTTTCTGACCAGGTTGCCAAAACTCAGAAGGCCGTCGAGGATTTCGAGCGCTCTCACAATCTTTCCGCTGCAATGCTGGGTCTGACTACACTCGGGGGCGGATCGGGCGTATCTGGAGTTGGTGGCGGCGGGGGCGAGGGCGGCGGGGGCGGCTCTGTACAGATTCCAGAGCTGGAGCGACTCACCAAGCTCAACGAAGAGGTAACCCAGGCAGAGGCCGAGCGCGTGGCACGTGAGGCTATTTACCGCCTGGCATCTTCGGAGAATGCCGACCTGATTTCCTCGCTCGGTTCCAGTTCTCTTCCTGGCCTTTCCGGCTCGACAGTCCTCACCCAGGGCAATGGTCTGGAGACTCTCAATGTGCTGCGGGCGCAGGAGGTAACGGTGCGGCTGGCATATGCCAGCGCGGAGACCAAGTATGGCCCCAAGAACCCTCATCTGGCTGACATCGCCAATCAACTGAAGTCGCTGCAAGACCAGATACAAAACGAGATTTTGAAGATCAAGCAGCGCGCAAAAAACGATCTTATTCTCGCGCAGGAAAATGAAAAGGCGTTGCGTTCTGCCTTCGAAGCGCAAAAGATCGTAACCAGCAAAATGAATGACGATGTTGTGCAGCTAGGCGTTCTTATGGCGCAGGCCCGCTCCAGCAGAGAACTATACGACGTTCTTTACGCCAGGTTGCAGGAAGCCAATGTAGACGCCGGCAACAGCGCGACGAATGTGACCGTCGCTGACCCAGCACGCCCTCCCGGCGAACCCTGGATGCCGCAACCGTTTTTATTTATTGCCATTAGCTTATGGGGCGGTCTTTTTCTGGGCGCCGGCTTGGCCTACCTGATAGAAAGCCAGGATGATACGCTCGCCGACAGCTTCCAGGTTGAGACGCTGACGAACTTGCCAGTACTGGGCATGATTCCCTTTCACCGCATGGAGGCAAAACCACGCGAAGGCGCCCTGGCTGCTGAATCGAGTCCTTTCCTCATCGCCCCGGAGAGCGCCACTTCTGAAGCGTTTCGCAGCTTGCGCTCGGGCCTGACTCTCTCTGGCGTGGGACGTAAACTGAAGGTGCTTTCTATTACCAGCGCTTTGCCAGGCGAGGGCAAATCTTACACTGTCTACAATCTTGGGCTTGCATTCGCCGCTACCGGCCAAAAGATTCTCATCCTAGACGCTGATCTTCGCCGTCCACGTCAGCACGCACTTTTTCGCGCGACGCGCGAAGATGGATTAGCAGATGTGCTTATTGGCGTTAAATCCTTTGACGACGCCCTGATAGTCCACCCCGTGGAGCCAAATCTGATTCTGATGCCTGCTGGCCGCCAATCACCGCTAGCCGCGGAGCTACTGGGATCAGGCGAAATCGAAAAGGTTATTCAAGCAGCCCGGGAGCGGTTTGACCTTGTACTTGTGGACAACCCGCCAACCTTGCCAGTGGCTGATTCGATTATCGTGGGAACTCACTGCGATGGAACAATCGGCGTGCTGCGCGCCGGCCGAACTTCTCGAAAAGCATTGCGCCGATTTATCGTGATGCTTGCCCGGAACCGCGTTCATATCCTTGGCCTGGTAATTGAAGCAGTGGATATGTCCGCAACTGAATATCGGAGTGTGTATGGCTACAATGTGCAGAGCTACTACGGCAGTTCGTAGGATTGCCTTCAGCCACAGCCTTCTGCTCCTGCTCGGTGTTTACGTGCAGTCGGCAATAATGAACGTGCCGGGAAATGCACAGCAGACTGGAGGCGCCACAACTTCTTTGGCCCCTGCGACTGGTTTGTCCTCATCCTCCTCCAGCAGGGCCGGGACTGCGTCTCAAAGCAGCGGAGGGCCAACCACTATTCCCAAGGATTTCTCTGAACTGCGCATTGCGCCAGGGGATTTGCTGAGCGTTAATGTCTATGACACCCCCGAGTTGAGCAGTTTGTACCGCGTAGATATTGCGGGAGACTTGACGTTTCCATTGTGCGGCAAGGTGAACGTTCGCGGGCTGACTATATCAGAGGCGGCAAGTCGTATCGAAGCCGTTCTCAAAGACCGCCAGATCATGGCTCAGCCGTACGTGAATCTCGACGTGCAGCAATATGCCGGCCAATACGTGACAGTAACAGGCGAAGTAACCACCCCGGGACGTGTGGCATTGATCACCCCCACTACGCTCGGTGAAATTCTGGCTGAAGCCGGCGGTTTGACACCTATGGCAGGAGCGCACATCAAGTTTCGCCGCGGAGCCGATGACGCTCAGCCAGAGGTGGATGTACCCTATTCTCGCAACCATAGCACTCGCGAGGCGGCCTCCATTCTCGTACGCCCCGGCGACTCGATTATTGTTCCCCGCGCAGGCATCGTTTATGTATTGGGCGCGGTAGGCAAGCCGGGCGGCTACATGATGCAGGAAGACGGTAAGCTGAACGTTGCCGAGGCCTTGGCTCTCAGCGGAGGAACTACTTTACAGGCCAACACCAGCGGCCTTCGGGTGATTCGCCGCAATCCCGATGGAACTGTCCTGGATTTCCCGCTCTCTTATAATGCCATTGCAAAGGGAACACAGACGCCGCTCTCGCTGCAGCCGCAGGATATTGTTTACGTTCCCACAAGCAAGGTCAGGGCGATATTTTCTACCACTCAGGCGATTATCGGAGAGGCTGCCGTGGCAGCCATCGTTACTCATCCCTGATCTAAATGGATAACTGTTCAATCGCGTGAGTCGACTGAAGGCAATCCTGCCAACCGACGAGTCGCCGCAAGCCGCACTGCGCGGCTCCGATCTTGCTCTGGCGTTTTGGAGACAGGATGAGCGCTGAGATCTCTCCCTGGAAACGATCACGAAATGACTTTTTCCGGCAATTTTCGGGACGGGAAATCTGGGCGCTTACCGACCAGTCGGTAATCAGCGCGACAAACTTTATAACCAGCGTGATGCTCGTCCGTTTCATGGGCCTGCGTGAGTTTGGCGTCTTCGCGCTCGCATGGATGTCTGTATTATTCGTGAACAGCCTCCAGAGCGCGCTGATTATCGCTCCCATGATGAGCGTCGGCCCCAAACAGGAGGAGAAGGACAGGCCCTCCTATTTTGGCGCCGTTGTCTTTCAGGAACTGGTCCTTGTTTCTTTCTGTTTTGTTTTTGTCTTTGCCGCGTTGAGGGTTTCCAGTCACATATTCCCTCATGCGGGGTTGCAGCAGCTCGCGCTGCCTCTCGCGGTCTCCGCATTTGCTTACCAGATGCAGGATTTTATCAGGCGTTATTTATTCGCCACCCGCCAGAGCCGCCGCGCGATTGCCGATGATGCTCTCAGCTACCTTACTCAACTGCCTATCCTGTTCTTCCTGCATCGGGCGGGACATTTAAACAGCGCAACAGCGCTATGGACGATGGCGGGAACCTCGCTGGTCGCTCTGCTGCCTGGATGGTTGTGGATTGAGCCGCTGGTCTTCAACTTGGAATGGATCAGAGTTATCTCGCGGCGCCACTGGAGAATCTCCCGCTGGCTCGGCGCCTCGTCCCTTCTACAGTGGACTTCCGGCAATCTTTTTCTGATCGCCGCCCCGGTCTATTACGGAGCCGCCGCTGCCGGTGTTTTGAAAGCCTCGCAGAACCTGATGGGGGTAACCCATGTCTGGTTTCAAGGTCTGGATAATGTGGTTCCCGCGGAGACCGCGCGTCGGCTTCGCGAGGGCGGGGTGCATTCGATGCTCACCTATACCCGTTCGATCTTGCTGCGATGGGGAGGATTGACCCTCTTATTCGCCATCGTCATGGCCGCTGCTCCCGGCTTTTGGCTGCACCTGCTGTATGGGCCGGCGATGGCGCAGTATGGCTATGTCCTGCGGCTGTATGCTTTGCTTTATGTGATGATTTTTGTAGGCGGTCCGCTGCGCGCCGGCTTGCAGGCATTGGAGTATACCGCGCCGATCTTCTGGTCTTACCTGGCCATGACTGTCCTTGCGTTTTCTTTAGCGTTTCCCATGGCAAAGTGGCTGGGATTGAGCGGTACGATGCTCGGGCTTCTTGGAGCGCAGGTTCTGTTTCAAGGCATCGTCGGCATCTCGCTGCTTCTGAAATCAAGACGCATCGGGCGCGAATCTGGCACCACATTACGATCTGCCGCGATCGCTGAGAACACATCGAATTAGTTATCCGACCTCAGAGGCAAAGTACATGAAATGGCAATGCAAAAATGCGGAGCTGGGCATCTCGGACTTTCGGGCTGCCGCGGTGCTGCTGTTTGTCATTTTGAATCTCGCGGTTTTTTGTATTCGTGTCGACAGTGTCTGGCATTATGGCTCGCTGTTTTTTTCAGTTGGCGGCGACGCTGAAGTGGTTTACCCGGTCTGGAAAGCAGTCCACTATCTTCCCGTTTACGAGTGGCCGCTTGCGTTTCCATTTTCACTTGCGCTGTATAACTATCTCTTCTACGATACCTACGGTTTTATACTAAGGCTGGCCGGGGAAACAGGCGCCGGCATCATGAAGTGGGGAAGCCTGTTCACGCCGGTCTTCGCTATCATCGGTGCACTCGCGCAATGGAGGCTGGTGCGCGATTATCTGCAACTGCGCGGTGCGCGCAGCGCCTTTTCGCTTATCTTTGCGCTGGGCCTCTGGCTTTGCACTTCGATCGTTCGCGGGTGGGCGCTCACCATACGGCCTGACATGGCCGCCATCGCATTGGTCATGGCTGCCCTCTGGATGGTTGTGCGGCAGCCGCGCTTCGGTTTTGCATATGCCGGTGTGCTGTTCTATCTCGCGTGGTCCTTCAAACAGTCCACTATTCTCGTGTTAGCCGGCGTCTGCTTGTTCCTTCTGTTTCAAAGGCGCTGGCGCGATCTGTCGGCGCTGGCAGCGGTGTTTGCAGTATTGGTTGCCGTGACGCTTCTCGTGGGAACACCCGAGTTCCGCTACAACATCCTTGTCGCTCCCCGCATCGTCAAGGAATTCACTTTCATGCATTGCTTCCGCATGGCTCCAAAGTTTCTATTTGCCAATGCATATTGGATACTTGCTCCCATCGCGCTGATGCTCGTGGCGGGTGTGCGCCGGGTCGATAACACGGTTCGCGTGCTCATCACGATTCTAGTTATTGCATTGGCGGGCGGGCTGATCGGATTGGCAAAGGTTGGCGCCTATGACAACTATCTTTTTGAGGCTTTCGTCGCCGGCTCCACGCTGCTGCAGTTAGCCGTCTTCACCGCGCCAGGGCGGCTGGTAAACGCTCTCCTATTATTTGCTTGCGTGCAACCCGCAATCCACCTTGCAACGGCGCCAAGCGTGGCTGGCCAGCCGCATCCAATTGGAATGGTGGGTATTGCCACCGCAAACCAGTACACAGAGGCCGTGGTACTACGTGAGCGTTTGGCAGCCATGAAAACGCCGATCTTTACTACTAGCGAAGTTTTTTCACTTCCCTGGTTTTCTACCGGCAATCATGTTCCCGCCTTGGTTATCGATCGCAACTTTCATGATGCTACGCGGGATGCTTGTCAAAATGGATGCGTCGAAGGCATGCTGCAAAGGGGTGAGATACCGACAGTTATGTTGCTTAGTTCCGGCGATCCTTACCAGAGCAGCTTGAATCCGAATTATGAGAAGGACTTTGAGGCCCCCTATTCAGGCCGACGGTGGAGTATTTATGTACTTCGTCCTTCGCACGCCAAACCCTGATCCTCAGGAAGGAAAACCACTAGCTTTCGATGTGTCAAAGTGAGGTATAACTCTTGCGCATTCTAGTTACCGGTGGCGCCGGTTATATCGGAAGCCATGCCTGTAAGGCACTCGCTCACGCGGGCCATCTTCCAATTGTGATTGACGACCTCAGCACCGGAAACGAATGGGCGGTTCGCTGGGGATCGCTGGTACGTGGAAACATCGGAGACCGGGATCTTGTGGTTCGGATACTGCAAAACGAAAAGATAGACGCGGTCATGCATTTTGCGGCTTGTGCCTATGTCGGCGAATCAATGTTGCAGCCCGAAAAGTACTTCCAAAATAACGTTGTCAACACTCTTAATCTTCTTGCTTCAATGCGCGAGGCGGGAGTTACTAACATTGTCTTCTCTTCGTCCTGTGCCACTTATGGTAATCCGCAGCGCCTTCCACTCGATGAGTCACATCCGCAGAATCCCGTGAATCCTTACGGAGAGTCGAAACTCTTTATAGAAAAGGTGTTGCGCTGGTATGGCGAAGCATACGGGATGCGCTGGGCTGCGTTGCGTTATTTCAATGCCGCCGGCGCCGACGCGGACGCCGAAATCGGAGAGGCTCATGATCCAGAGCCGCACCTTATACCGCTTGTTATCCAAGCGGCAAGGGGCATACGTCCGGAGGTTTGCATCTTCGGCACCGATTACGCGACACCGGATGGCACGGCAATCCGCGATTACATTCATGTGGAGGATCTGGCTCAGGCACATATACTGGCGATACAATATCTGGCCCGCGGCGGGGAAAGTGGAGCCTTCAACCTTGGCACCGGCCAGGGTTATAGCGTGCGCGACATTATAGCGGCGGTCGAAAAACTCTCTGACAAGAAAGTACCAACACAAGAGAAAGGCCGGCGCGCCGGAGACCCCGAACGCCTTGTAGCTGGCGCTGAACGCGCGAACCGCATCTTGGGCTGGCAACCCGCTTACGGCCTCGATGCGATTGTTGCTACGGCATGGGCATGGGAAACCAGGAGATTGGAGCAACCACTGAACCTGCCTTACAAAGAGGTGCGCTGATGCAGGTTTCTGTGGTGATGCCAGCCTACAATGCCAGCCAATTTATATCTCAAGCAATTGAGAGTGTGCTCGCCCAGACATGTCGGGACTTTGAATTGATAGTGATAGACGATGGATCGACCGACAATACGCTCGAAATCGCAGAGAAATACGCCGCTCAGGATGCGCGGGTCAGAGTTTACACTCAACCGAACCAGGGGTTTGCCCCGACACTGCATCGTGGATTTGACCTTGCCGCCAATGAATGGGTCTTTCGCATGGACGCAGACGACCTGATGCGGCCGAACCGCATTGAACGTCAACTGGCTTTCATCGCAGAGCACCCTGAATTGGCAGTGGCGAGCAGCCTTAATCGTTACATAGACAGCAAGAATCGAGTCATCGGGAAGAGTGTGTCAGCGCTTCTTACGCACGAAGCCGTGGATAAACTTATCGCGGCAAACGAGCTAATTGGTTTTTGTCATCCTGCGGCGGCACTGCGCAAGAGCGCCGTAATGGCAGTGGGCGGATATCGAAAACAATTCTGGCCGGCAGAGGATATCGACCTTTGGAATCGTCTCGTAGAGAATGGCTATAAGATACTGGTGCAGCCAGAGTATTTGCTGGACTATCGCATGCACGGGGACTCGGCAACTATCTCCGGAGCGCGAAATACTCAATTCAAGGTTCGATGGCTGAAGGACTGTATGCTTCGCCGCAGGGCAGGAATGCCTGAACTGGATTTTGATGCCTTTCTTCGGAATCTGCATTCCGCGCCCCTTCTAATCCGTTTAAATCGAAAGCGGAAAGACTTAGCCAAGGTATTCTATAAAGCCGCCGTGATGCACTACGCGATGAGGAAGTATCCGAGTCTGTTTTTTACTTTGCTCGTCGCAGTTTTACTGCAACCGAAGCTGGTCCTTAGCCAGGTGATCTCGAAGGCGGCCCTTGACCGCTAGATAGGTATGTTATAGTGCCGATCGCCAATTACGATTTGCAAAGAGCCACGGTGATCGACTTTTTCTCGCGGATGAATAATGAAAATGTCGATTATGCTGTACTCCGCAACTACGAGTTCTACCCTGAGTTCAGACACGATATCGACCTGGTAGTGCGGTGGAACGAGTTGCCGCATTTTATCTCAGTGGCAAAATCCTGCGCCATAGATCATGGGTGGAGTACGCTGACAAAGTGCGATCACTGGGATCGTTCTCCCTGCAGAGAGCACACCATTCAAATATTGCGATTCTATTCTGTAAATCCGCCACAATATCTTCAGATTGATGCATTTCACTCTCATCTGGTTCTCGGACTTCCGCTTTACGATGAGGACGCCATGCTGTGCGATCGCATCAAGGACAGTAGGGGATTTTTCAGGATCAATGAACATGTAGAAAACTTCTGCCGGCTACTTTCCATTGCCAGGTTGGCTGGTCGAAAGGGCGCGGAAGAGAAAATCAAGCGATATAGCGCGCGAGCACTGTCGTTTTGGGAAAATGCGCCAGTCCTTTCTGCTTATTCGGAAAGCCTCGGCTTTCCGAATATATTAACGGCGCTTGATCATCTCAAGGCAGGCGACTTGCGGTCATTCAAGAAAGAGATTGATCGACAAAAGCGCGCTTGGTTGATCAGAAGAGTACCTCTTCATCCCATTCGCGCGTTCAAGATGTTATTTAACCGCTGCGGTGATTACCTCCGCCTATTTTGGTTGCGACCATGCGGATTCGATGTCCGCGTATTTGCCAGCGATGAGGAGCAGCGCACTCGCCTGGAACAAATTTTGAAGAAGTTTACCAGGGATAATATCATCACCATCTTCACCTTGAGTCGCAATTTCAGGAATAGGCAAATCGTACGGGAGCGTGGCGGCATTGTGGTGGTCTGGGCTCCGGAGCATGATGCAGATGTCAGCATAAACTCTCGGGCTGATAATGATAGTGTGATAAATGCTCTTTTAACTCTGCTTATTGAACGGCATCCGAGACTTTTTGACCGAAGGATAGCAGCAAATTGAAAATCGTTATTCTTGGCCCCGATGGAGCTGGCAAGAGTTCTGTTATTGAGGGCCTAATGAGAAAACTGAATTCCCAGGGGGACATAGCGGAGATGCGCCATCTGAAGCCTCGAATTGTCATGCGGCGGCGAGGTGAAGGGGTTACTATCAATCCCGATCCCCACGGTCAGACACCTCGTTCTGCGCTGACTTCGATTGCAAAAATATTTGTCTGGCTTTTGGAGGAGTGGTTTGCGGCATTATTTCTGAACAAACGCAAGACGCTGCTAATCTGCGATCGCTACTATCATGATTTATTGATTGACCCTATACGATATCGCTACGGTGGACCCATGTGGATAGCCCGACTGGTCGGGAAATTCATGCCACCGCCTGGACTATGGGTATTATTGGATGCCCCGGCAGAGGTTTTGCAGGCGCGCAAGCAAGAGGTCTCTTTTAATGAGACAGTGCGACAACGACAAGAATATATGGCCTTTGTTCGCAAGCAAAGGAAACATGTGATTGTGGATGCTTCTAAACCACTAGACAAGGTGATAGCGGATGTGGAACACGCTATCAGCGAGGCATTGAGCCAGGGCGGAAATCGTGGATAAGGTTGGGCTCTTTTACAAGGGACAGGACTATCCTTCTGGAACGCATCTTGCTTTGCGCTGGAAAGGGAGGATACGGTTCACAATTCCACGTGATATCGCTGCTCAACAAACATGCTGGAAAATCTTCCGTCCTGGGCGTGCAGAGTTGATGTTGCGTGTTATGGCGCGCCTGCCGCGTATCTCGGGAGCCATTAGCTGTGTCGAAAACGAAGATCTTCTATTGATCCGAAAGACGATCGGCAACGAAGCAGGCCTTTCCTGTTGCCGTACCGGTACTCCTGGACCGTGGTCAAAGGACACCATTCTATTTTTAAATAAAAATAATAACGAGCCACTATATATCGTCAAGGCTGGCACTGGAGAAGCGGTTGATACGCTACTCCATAATGAAGCTACCTGGCTGCGCAGCCTGCAAGATCAGCCTGCGCTTGCTGGCCACATACCCAATCTTGTTGCTCATTGTTCAGGCGCACACCTCTCCTTCGTGGCTGAAACCCCTCTATTGGGAAAGCTTGATTATCAGTTCGGAGAATTGCACGTCGCGTTTCTGCGGAAGTTCCAAAAACATTCGCATTGTACGATCCGACTTGAAGAATCCCGCCTATACAAGAATTTGTGTACACGCCTGAAGAATCTCCGCGGCTTGCTCTCAGAAACGTGGTCAAACCGTTTTGAAAAGGGCATGCGGTGTATCGAGCAGTCGCTTTCAGGACGGCCAATTTCCTTTGTGGCTGCACACAATGACTTTGCCCCATGGAATATTCGAGTACAGCGCGGTGTCGCCCGGATATTCGACTGGGAATACGCCGATTATGAACAACTTCCCTTGTTTGACCCGCTTCACTTTGCATTGATGCCGATGGCATTAAGAAGGCGGCCGGCAGCCAATATGATTCAATGTATGAAAAAGACTCTGCAATTATCTGAACAGTGGTTTGGTAAGGAGCTTTGCCACAATGCACAGACGCAGGCTCTGGCATACCTGATGAATCTTTGCACTCTCTATCTTTCGGCTGAACGCGGAAAACACGATTCAAATGTTATACTCGAAAGCTATGCAGCGATAATCGAAAGCCTGTGCATCTTATGAATGCTAACTTTCGCACTCTGACAGCCTTTTCTTCCTAAGCCCCTACTCATACTTTCCATGTCTGCTCATTTCGCACACGTCAGAAAGAGAAACGATTTAATGCCCGCCAAGATATCAATTATTACCCCGACCCGTAATATGGCTCATTTCCTGGAACCATGCATCTTAAGCATTCTGCAGCAATGCTATCCCGATCTCGAACATATTGTCATCGACGGTGCTTCGACAGATAATACGCGCGATATTCTTGACCGTTATCCGCATATCCGCTGGGTATCCGAGCCGGATGGTGGGCTGTCAGACGCTTTGAATAAGGGTATACGGATGTCGTCAGGTGAAATAATAGGTTGGTGTAATGCTGATGACTTGTACCTGCCGGGCACGCTGACGGCGGTAAATGAGTTTTTTGAACAGCATCCAGATATTGATGTATTATACGGCGATTACCGGGAGACGGACGATGCAGGAAAATCACTACGCGTGATTCGCGGAACGCACTTTTCATCGATGGTGTTTCGCTGGCTTCACGTAAACATAGTTCCAACACCTGCAGCATTTTGGAGACGGAGCATTCACGACCACGGTCTCTGGTTCGACATTAACATGCGCTTTGCCATGGATTATGATTTTTTACGGCGAGCTTTTACTGCGGGATACAAGTTCAAGCACGTCAATATTCTGTTTTGTGATTTTCGTCGTCACGGAGGCTCTCTGACCGCTGTTGGTGGTCAGTTGCGCGAACATGAATTGATAATTCGACGTGATGCCAGTTCCCTCTGGAAATTGATGGGACCGGCATTTCCAGTGATAAGAAAGTGTTTTTTGCTGGTAGTGCGCATTGCACGGACGGCAGAGAAATGCATAAAGGGCTTATACTTTGAATTGGCTCGTCGTTAGTATGTTATAGCGATGTTTGTTGAGTCACTGATACTATTGGATTCTAACCAATACTGGAGATTGCTTGAGGGTTTTGCTTTCAGCTTATGCATGTGAGCCGAATCGAGGGTCTGAGTCTGAGGTCGGCTGGCAGAGGGCACTGCATATGTTGCCGCACGCTGATGAAGTGTGGGTGCTCACACGCGCCAACAACAAGGTTGTAATTGAGGCGGATCCTCTAAGTCACTCCCCAGGATTGCATTTTATATATTACGACCTTCCAAGGTGGGCTCTCAGGCTTAAAAAGCAGGCCTGGTTTACTTTTATCTACTTTATGTTTTGGCAGTGGGGTGCATATAGACTGGCCGCAAGACACCACCGCGACAAACCTTTTGATGCTGTCTACCATGTAACTTTTGTTACAGCTAAATTCGGTTCCTTTATGGGAAGGCTTGGAGTTCCGTTTATTCTAGGACCTATCGCCGGCGGTGAATACACGCCCTTGCGCTTGCGCCGAAGTATGCCGTTAACCGGCAAGTTTCGCGAATTACTGCGTGACTTTGGACTTTTATTGCAGTGCTATAGCCCTCTTTCACGGGCCGCCTATTCCACGGCAAAGCGCATCTACGTAACGTCGGCCGACAGTATGCGGTTGGTTCCGGTCAAATATCGCTTTAAAACGTCGGTTCATCTTGCTATTGCATGGCACGGCCAGGCCGTCCATAATCATGAGCGGCAGCCGCCTAAGTTTCCGCGGTTTGTCTTTGCCGGGAACCTGATTCATTTGAAAGGGGTGCATCTCGCTATTCGGGCTTTGGCTGAAGCCAGAAAAGCGCTTCCGGCTGCAACCCTTACTCTAATAGGATCAGGACCCGACGAGCAGTGGTTGCGGAGAATAGCGAACCGGCTAAACTTAGCGGAAGCCGTCGAATTTGCTGGCCAACTCCCTCGTCAAAAATTCCTGGATTTGCTTAGCAGCTATACTGCTCTTGTTTTTCCCAGTCTTCATGATACAGGCGGAATGGTTGTTCTTGAGGCTCTGTCGCAAGGAGTTCCCGTCATCTGTCTCGATCTCGGCGGTCCGGGCGTCATAGTCAACTCTTCCTGCGGGATCGTAATACCTACAGTTAATGCTGGTGAAACTGAGGTAGTAAGCGCCATTGCCAGTGCAATGATTACCCTTGGCAAAATGGCTACCTCAGAATGGAAAAGCCTCTCTGCCGGCGCAACCGCGAGGGCAAATGAACTGTCATGGGATAAGCTAACAGAGTGTATTGTTAGCCCCGTTGGCCCTGGCTGAGTATCGGGGCCACGTACTGCCAGCAAACAACTCACTATATCTTTCTAATGCAGTTGATCGCATACTCATATCAGAGTCGAAGTTTCGCAGAGAGGTAAAGGTCAGACCAGCCACATGAATCAATTACCGCCAGGAATGAATAAAGGCATGTACGGTGTGGCTGGAATTCAGCGCATTAAGCGCCTTCCGTTTTTTCAGTTTTTCTTCCGCTATCCCATTTTTCTTCTTGCCTTTGGGCCGCCAATATTCAGACATAGCACAGGCATAGATGTAACAAAGGGAATTGTAGACATCTGGGCTTATATCCAAGTCGGATGGATATCCATGTTTTCATTTCGCGCGCTTTTTCGCTTAGTTACCGCAAAGTCAATATATATTCCAAAGCGTATTCAAGTTGTTCTGAATATGGCCTTTTCCCTCGGTATCCTTTACATGGTCTCTGCCGCATATTCTCCTGCCAGATTGGTGTCGGCGGCATACGCCATCTTTTATATCCTTGCATGGATATGTGCAGCGGAGTTTATCATCGATGTTTATCGGAACCCGCCGAACTGGATACAATGTTTATTTCAGCTTAGAACTGTTTGCCTTATTCTTTTCATCCTGGTTGTCATAACTCTCCCCTTCGAACCTGATTTCGTCATGCCTGTTGCAGCAGGTCGACACATTCGCCTGTTTGGAGGCGCTGTTGCCCCCATGACGGCTATCTGTCCGATCATCGCGATCATTTCAGCATACGCATTTTTCTATTCTTTGGAATCCAAAAGCCGTTCCATTGTCTTCTTCGCCGCTGGTCTGGGCGGCACCTTAATCACGCAGGCAAGATCAAGTGAACTCGCCTTGCTATTATCTCTCTTAATCATCGTTATTACGCGAGCACGGGTAGGCCGACGCACTGCCTATTTGTTCACCTCTGGATTCATATTTTCTATGTTGCTTACAGGCATTCTAATGGGATTTATAGGGTTCGACCGTATATGGAACTATTTCAATCGCGGTCAGGAATTGCAAGGCATCGAAAGCGCCAGCGGAAGAACACACATCTGGAGTTTTGTGGTCAACTACTGCATGGCACACCCGCTGGGGATGGGCTATGTTGCAGGTTTCAGAATCATCTTTAGAAATTATTTTGGTATCGAACAACAGGTTGATGTCACTCATATTGGCAATGCCCACAACGCATTCATTCAGGTTCTGGCGGACGCCGGCTGGCTTGCTCTGGCTATTTACCTTATCATGATAGTAATGATTCTCTACCTGGGATGGCGCTTTATAAATACATCCCCCACGGTGGTTTTGGGATCAAACAGCGTGCCTCGTCATGCTATGGCGTGTACGCTTATTTTGTTTGTATTTTGCCTTCTCGATGGAACAGCTGCTTCCGATTTCGACGTTCCATTAAGAGCTTCATTCTATATTCAGAATTTTATTATCGCGCTTATTCTCGGTATGTCTGCAAACATGCTTGCGGCTTCCCGCAATAATATTCGTTCCGCTACTTGATATATCGCTATAGAAGGGAACTGCTTTATGGCGATAGCGGAATAATGTTGATAGTTTGCAGCTGGAATTAGTTAGGTAGAAGCGTTACGCTTGGTGCGTAAATTGGCTGCGTGAACTGGATTCTACTGCCGACTGAATACTACACAGACCTTGTGAAATTTAGTTAACACAAATGAAGCCTCTTCGAATACTTGTAGTAGGACAGACGCCGCCGCCCTATGGCGGGCAAACCGTAATGATTCAACATTTTCTCGACGGAGCATACAGTGACATTGAGCTAGTTCATGTTCGAATGAATTTTTCTAAGGAGTTGAAGTCTACAGGCAAGTTCGAGGTCTCTAAAATATGGGAATTGTTCCGAGTTGTAGCTGCGATTTATCGCGCTAAGATCAGAATGCAACCGAAAGTTCTCTATTATCCACCCGCAGGACCTAACCTGATTCCGGTTCTCCGGGATATATTTATTCTCTGCACGACCCGTTGGCTCTTTCGAGCGACTGCTTTTCATTTTCATACCGGCGGGCTTTGTGAATACTCTCTTAATCTGAATTATGTGCTAAAAATGCTTTTTCAGTTTGCGTATGCACGGCCCGATTTGGTCATTCGGACCGCTTATGGCGCCGCTCCCGACGGTCCGGCCTTGTGTTGCAAAAGAGACATAGTAGTACCGAATGGAATCCCAGATTACGCCGGCGAATACATTGAAAGAAAAGTCGAGTCTGGCACGCGGATCAATATCTTATTTGTTGCGATGCTTTATGAAGAGAAGGGAATTATTGTAGCTGTTCAGGCAGTCCAGCAATTGCTGGCCGCCGGCATGGATGTGGAGCTAACCTGCCTTGGAGAGTGGCGCTCGCTAGAAGTGCGGCGGCGTGTAGAGGCTATGATTGAACCGAGGTTTAAATCACGGTTCAAGTTCCCGGGAGTTAAGTCGGGAGATTCAAAATGGGAGTATTACCGCAAAGCGCAAATATTTCTGTTTCCGAGCTACGTTCCAGCAGAAACATTTGGCCTTGTTCTGGTTGAAGCCATGTGCTTCAGTCTTCCTATTGTTGCGACTAGATGGCGCGGGATCCCTGAGGTTGTGGAAGAGGGAAGTTGTGCGATTCTATGTGAGCCGAGGGATGTTGAAAGCTGCCGTGACGCGCTTTTTCAGCTAGTTAATAATCCCGCTCTTCGCATTAAAATGGGCCGGAAGGGGAGGGAGAGGTATTTATCCAATTTTACGATTGAGATTCATCGCAAAGCAATGGAAAGCGCGCTTTCTCAATTAAGAAAGTAGGTGAAAAGAGAGTGCGAGTATTCGTCACTGGAGGAAGCGGCTTTATAGGAACACATGTGGTTGAGAGCATACTTAGCCGCTATCCAGATGCGGAATTGCTTAATATCGACCGCGAGCGCCCGAAACTGATTCGGCATTTGCCTTATTGGCGCAAGGGAGATCTTCTTGACCGGTCAACATTCATGGACGTTATCAAAGAGTTCCGGCCGACACATGCGATTCACATGGCTGCTCGAACGGATGATAGCGGACGTACACTGGACGACTATCGTATCAACATACAAGGCAGCGCCAACTTTATTGAGGCAATCAAGTCCGTCCGAAGCGTAGAGCGGACAGTTTATTATTCGACGCAATATGTTGTTCGGGCTGGCCCATTGGCAAATAATGACCGGGAGTATCGCCCGGTGAATATATATGGCGAAAGCAAGAGCAGAATGGAGGAGATGGTTCGGCAGGAGACTAGCCATCCGGGCATTTGGACTATTGTACGGCCAACGAATATTTGGGGCCCCTGGCATCCTCGCTACGCTCAGGAATTTTGGCTTATCGTAAAGCAGGGCAAGTATTTTCATCCTGGGGGAGCCGCTGTTGTTCGCGCGTACGGATATGTCGGTAACGTCGCAGAGTATACCCTCAGGATTTTTACGGCACCAGACGCTGTCGTCTCTGGGAAGACATTTTACTTGGGGGATCCCCCGGCAGACATCAAACTATGGGTTTCAGCATTTTCAAAGGCACTTACGGGACGACAACCCCGTGTTGTCCCGAGGCCTGTCCTCCGAGGGATTGCATTCATGGGAGACTTGATAAGGCTAACTGGGCGACCGTTTCCACTGTTTAGCAGTCGATATAGAAGCATGACACAAAGCTATCTAGTGGATATGGCCCCAACCATAGCAGCTCTGGGAAGCTCAAAGTACTCACTTGAAGACGGGGTCAAGGAAACAGTTGCATGGCTGGAATCTCTCGGCGGAATCTGGAAAAGTTAACTTTATACCAACACAAGCATCCTGGGCCGATCTTGCTTAGGTGGCGCCCAGCCTCTTTGCCTGCTCCTCTCCGCTCAATACGCGAAAGACTCCCTCGGCCAGGGCTTGCAATTCATCCTCACCGGGATAAACGCGGATAGGGGCAATCCAATCCACGGCGCCGCGCAACTGAGTCACAACTTTATTCGAATATGCCATCCCGCCTGTCAGAAGCACCGCGTCGACCTTGCCCTTGAGTGCGACAGCCATCGCCCCAACTTCTTTTCCGATCTGATAAATCATTGCCTCGAAGACACGAGCGGCTTCGCGGTCTCCCGCGTCAATGCGCCGCTCAACTTCGACGAGGTCGCTCGTCCCCAGATAGGCTGACAGACCGCCGTCTCCAAAGACGTGACGATCAAGTTGCTCCTGGGTGTATTTGCCGCTGAAGCAGAGCTTGATCAGCGCGCGCACCGGCAACCCGCCGCTGCGGTCAGCGCCAAATGGACCTTCCTCAATGGAATTGCTGTCGATCATCCGGCCATCCTGGTGAGCCGAAACCGTGATTCCGCTGCCCAAGTGAGCCACAATCAGCCGCAGCGCGTGGTAGTCGCGCCCCTGCTCGCGCGCGTATCGCCGCGCCACCGCCTTGGTGTTTAGAGCGTGGCCTATCGAGGTACGCTCGACCAGCGGCGAACCGGTGAGGCGCGCACTCTGCTGCCACTCATCCACCGTTACCGGATCCACAATGTAAGCGTTCACACCTGCCGCCTGGGCAAAGCGAAGCGCCAGCGAGGCGCCCAGATTGGATGCATGCTCGCCGCGCCGCGCCTTCCGCAGCTCTTCCACCATCGCGGCATCCACAAGATAAGTGCCACAATCGGCCGGAGGCAAAAACCCTCCCCGGCCAGCCACCGCGGCAAACCCGCCGGTTGTGTACCCGGCTGCCTCGAGCGCCTGCTCAACCAGTTGCGCGCGATAGTCCAATTGTGCCTGTATCGGCTGTCCGCTGAAACGCGCCAGCTCATCCTGCCCATGCCGGATAGTGCGCACCAGCTCGGCGCCGTCTCTGGCATACACCCCAAACTTCGTTGAAGTCGATCCAGGATTGAGGACCAGAACCCGGATGTTTTCGTTATTCAAGAGCCATTCCTCCAATACCAGAACGAGTGTACTCCGAACTCCGCACCCCAAGCACACGCCCTGAAGATGCCAGACAACCTCAGCCCCAGATCGGAACCCTCATGATGCCACAACAGGTTCTGCCAGAAATAACCTGGCCAGTTGACTAATCCATGCTATACTCAACGTAATCGTAGAATTCGATCTGAAGTTCTTGCCTGTTCCGGTTACCGCCTACTCGCAAACTTCCACATTGCGTTCGCGGTAAATCAGTATCAAAGGAGCAACACTCAATGGAAACAGGCACAGTCAAGTGGTTTAATGACGCCAAGGGATTTGGATTTTTGAGCCGTGAAAACGGCGAAGATGTCTTCGTCCATCACACCGCCATCCAGTCGAACGGTTTTCGTTCGCTGCAGGAAGGCCAGAAGGTCCAGTTCAACGTGACCAAGGGTCCCAAGGGCTGGCAGGCTGAGAACGTCCAGGTTGTCTAAGGGTAACCACCCTTCCAACCGGTTCGGAATCAAACAGAAAGGGGCGGCAACAATGCCGTCCCTTTCGTGCGTTTGGAGGGTTTTGTTCTACCCGCTCAAGCAGGCTCATCTTGTATTGGAAGAGAGTTTCGGAGATCAAGAGTTGGCAGCTTTTGATACACCACTACATGACCAGGAGCCAAAATGGAAAACCCGGGACATACTCGGATGAGGTGAGGTCGACATGAGGAAAGTGTTGCGGATCACGGCAGTGGTGCTCGGGACGGTTGTTGTCCTGTGCTGCGTCGTAGCCGGCGGCTACGTTATTAACAACCTGAACTACTTCAACTGGGGAATGGCGCACGTCTGGAGGGCGGGCTACGTCGAGAAACAGGTGACGATCAACGGCTCAGTCATGAACTACGCCGAGGGCCCGGACAACGGGCCGGCGCTGCTCCTTATTCACGGGCAGTCGGGCGACTGGCAGAACTACTATCCCGTGCTGCCCAAGCTGGCGAAGCGCTACCATGTCTACGCAGTCGACTGCTACGGGCACGGGAAGTCCGCACGCGTGCCGGAAAAGTACACGAATGTTGCGATGGGGCGCGACCTGCAGCAGTTCCTCGTCCAGGTGGTCGGCAGGCCGGCCATCGTGTCAGGACACTCGTCCGGGGGGCTTCTGGCGGCCTGGCTTGCCGCCTACGCTCCGGAACAGGTGAGCGGAGTTGTTCTGGAGGATCCTCCGGTTTTCACCACCCTGCTGCCGCGGGCAAAGAAGACGTGGAACTGGGTCGACCTCGCGACCTCGGCCCACACCTTCCTCGCGACCGGCCAGACCGACTGGGTGGGCTATGACGCCGAGCACGAACGCATGTGGGATTTTTTCGGCAACAGCAAGCAAGGTCTCCTCAAGCAAACAATGGCCTACCACGCTCAACATCCCGGGCAGTCAATCAAATGGTGGGAGCTGCCGCCGATCATGAACGAGTCCTTCCGCGCGATGGACCACTACGACCCCCGCTTTGGAGACGCATTCTACACGGACAGCTGGGACATCGGATTCGATCACGAGGCTACACTGGCCGCCATCCACGTCCCCGCGGCGTACATTCACACGAACTGGAGCTACGACTCCGACGGCATTCTCCTGGGTGCCACAGACGACAAGGACGCTGCACGCGCCCGCTCTCTCATCAAGGGCGTCCAGTTCTACCAGGTTAACTCCGGCCATGGCTTCCACTGGGAGAAGCCGGACGCCTTCGTCAAGATAGTGGACGACCTTGCGGACCGCGTCAGGCGCTAGGGGTTATGTCTTCGATGGCAGAGACAGAAGCCAGATGGCGTTTTGGACCTGCCTTGAAACTGCGGCGTCGGCTGCACATGTCCACGAATACGACGAATACATGCTTGTTGTGCAGGGCTGCTATACCTTGATCATCGATGGGGAGCGGATTCCGGTGAAGACCGGAGAAGAATATTTCATTCCGCGTGGTGTGTCGCACAGCGGCGAAGTTCTTGCCGGAACCAGAACGATTCATGCATTTGGGAGCCATCGGGCCGACCGGGCTCAAAGTTCCAACTAATTTCTACCGGGGCCCCCGGCAACTCGGGGTCCCCAACGAGTGATTTTTGATCGTTGGGGTGAGGGTAGCGAACTTTGTTCGCTGGGGTGGTTGACTACTGTCGCTACGCGGCCGTTTTGAGGCTCTTGACGTCAACCAAAGGAATGGCCGGATGAAGATTTTCCATGATCGTGACGTGGGTGCCTAAGTATTGCAGCACATCGTTAATTGAATCTTCAAAGCGTGAGCCGGTTTTGTGCGTAGCTTTGACGCCTTTGGAAACCAATTGGCAGACTTCAAAGCGATTCATTCCCTGCGCCAAGGCGCGGAATATTTTGTCGGAACGCATGACTTCACTCCGGACAACAGGTGATTGTTGCGTGGGGTGCGGAGCTCGTCAGAAGCGGTGGGAAAGCAAGAGCCGAGCAGGCCTTCAAATTCGAAATACTATCCTGACAGATTCAGGCCTGCTTCCATTGTACGCCGGAAACTGGGCTGGTGCGGGTTTTTACGTGAACGCGACGCTTTCGTTGGCATATAAACCCTGTTATTCTATGTGTTAACTCCGCCTCATTTGCGGGAAAATCAGGAAGAAAATCGAGCGAAAGAGGACCAAGTGGCAGACACCACCAAAATCGAAGACAAGCTGGAACGGAAAAAACTGAAGCGCGCAGCCCGCAAAAAGGCTGCTCCCAAGGCCAAGCGGACTGTGCCGCGCGGCTCGAAGAAGCGGAAAGTGAAGAAGATGGCGCGCGGCCAGACCAAGCGTTAATCGCCAGCTCAGCAACTGCAGCGGGGTTCCTGGCCGGAACGCGGAAGCGCGTCCGGTTCGGAGCCCCGTTCTACCTGCCCTCTCACTGTGGCCATTCTTTTGGGCTCACAAAACTGGATGCGACGGACAGGGGAGCAGTTCCATGAGGAAACCCTCACCTTGTAAACTGCGTCGAAGGCATCCTGAATCGGGAAATTCCTCTTTCCGACGGGATCCTGCTATTCTCAGCTCTCCGCCGGTAGCGGAATGAGGAGATCCGTCCTGTTCAAGCAACTTGTTGCCCGGAAATCCATCGATAAGTTGATCTCGGACTCGCTAGAGCCTGAGCACTCGTTGAAGAAGTCTCTCGGCCCATGGTCGCTGACCGCGCTGGGCATCGGGGCGGTCATCGGCTCGGGCATCTTTACAGTCATTGGCACCGCCATGGCGGGGCAAACGTTCGACGTGCCGAGCATCCGCGACACGCCGCTGCTCCACTACCTCATCCACCATACAGCTTTGGCCGGACGCCCCGGCGCTGGGCCTGCTTTGTCGCTTTCGCTGGTGTTGGTAGCCATCGTCTGCGTCTTCACAGGCCTCTGCTATGCCGAACTGGCCTCCATGATTCCCATCGCCGGCTCAGCTTACACCTACACCTACGCCACGCTTGGTGAGTTGATTGCCTGGATCATCGGCTGGGATTTGATTCTGGAGTATGCCTTTAGCAACATGAGCGTCAGCGTGGGCCTCTCCGCTCACCTGGTCGACCTCTTCGACTGGTTCGGCATTCATTTTCCCGCACAGTGGATCTCCCCAGCTTATTTGCCCACCGGCCTGCAGGATTTTGCGGGCAACGATCTCTACAAATCCGGCTGGCACTTTGGCTTCAATATTCCCGCATTTCTGGTAGTGATGGTTCTGACGGTGCTCCTGGTGCGCGGCATCCGCGAATCGGCCCGCGCCAACAACGTCATGGTGCTGGTCAAGATGGCGGCCATCCTGGTCTTCGTCTTTGCCGGGGCCAGCTTCATCAAGCCGCATTACTGGCATCCCTTCATGCCCAACGGCTGGACCGGCGTGCTCACCGGCGGCTCCATCATCTTCTTCACCTACATAGGCTTCGACTCAGTCTCCACGGCGGCCGAAGAGTGCAAGAACCCGCAGCGCGATCTTCCCATCGGCATCCTGGCCACGCTGCTGGCCTGCACCGTGCTCTACGGAGCTGTGGCCATCGTGCTCAGCGGCATCGTGCCCTGGCAGTCGGTCATGGGCGACGCCGCGCCGGTGGTCAACGCCCTCAAGAGGCTCTCCCTACTGCCCGGCGCAGGAAATCTGCAATGGGTGCGGCTCTTTGTCCTCATCGGCGCCATGCTGGGCATGATTTCCTCTATCCTGGTCTTCCAGCTCGGCCAGGCGCGCGTCTGGTTCGCCATGTCCCGCGACGGTCTGCTGCCCACCGTCTTCAGCCGCATTCACCCCAGATTCCGCACCCCCGACGTATCGACCTGGGTAGCAGGCTTCGTGGTCGGCATCCCCGCCGGATTGCTGGATATCGGCACCGTATCAAACCTGTCGAATATCGGCACCCTCTTCGCCTTCGTGCTGGTTTCCGTCGGCGTACTTATCCTGCGCTATCGCCAGCCGGAGCGCTATCGCGGCTTTAAAACTCCATTGGGACCGGTCTTCCCGCTCTTGAGCGTCATCTTTTGCATCGTGCTCATGATGGGGCTAGAAGTCATCACATGGATTCGTTTCTTCTCCTGGCTGGTGATCGGGCTGGTTATATACTTCCTCTACAGCCGCCACCGTTCGGAGTTCGCCAAAGCCCGGTAAAGGTTATGAGCGAAATGGGCGCGGCGCGATGCAGCGGCGGGTTTGGAGCACGGGGGTTTTCCGCTTTGCGGATATATCCTGCGCGGCCCGCCTTGCCACGGTGAGTAGAATCGTCCATTTGCCCCCGCCGTTTTTCACAGGAGCGACACTCTAGCCTTCGGCTTGTTGTGGTGTTGTCCCGGTGTACTCTGTTTGAAGGAGTCCCTGCAATGTTTGAAAGCTTCGAGCCGGAAGGCTCTGAGAAAAAGCAAATTACCACTGGAAAAGTGTTTATTGTCTTAGGAATTGTGGTTGTCGTCGCGTTTGTCTTCGTCACACACTTCATTGAGAAACGTGACAACAGCCATAACGAAGACTCATGTTACACCAACGTGGAGTCCAGCACTATTAATGGACAAGAGGAATTCACCACCAAGGTTGTACCTTGCGATTGCCTTCCAGGGAAAAGAGATTTTTGGACTACATTTCACTCTTGCATGACGAAAGAGCCTGAGAAATACCGTCTTTTGACACCAGGGGACGGCTTATCCTGTGAGTTTTCTCAAGACCTATCCATTTCAATGGGCTCCGGCCTTAGCGGCAATATAAATGGGGTTAGAAATCACTTTGATTGTACCGACAAAACAAGGAAGACAATAAGCATTGAGTTGGAGTCAGTGGAACCGGTTGATGGAAAAATCGAGATCAAGACAAAGCTCTTCGGCACAGTCCTCAGGGGCAACGAGTGGGGAACTCTTGATAAATATGAGATGACGGAGAGCCAGATCGCGAAATTGAAGAAGTTTCTCGAAGATTAGGCTCTGAAAAAAATTCTAACCGTAGCTGGGTGCCACGTGTCCCGCATTTGGGGTCTGGGAATCTCCACTATTAAACTCAAATTGTGACCGGAATCCAAGAATTCATCCACCGCCTTCCCAAGGCCGAGTTGCATCTGCACCTCGAAGGCGCGATTCTGCCCACGACGCTGGTAGAACTGAGCGCCCGCCACGACGCTCGCCCGCTTAAACTCGCAGAGACCAAAGCGCTCTACCAATTCACCGATTTCACTGGCTTCCTGAACGCCTTCAAGGCCGTCACCGCGCAATTGATCAGCCCGGAGGATTACGAGCTGGCCGCTTGGCGTATGATGGAGCATCTCGCTGCTCAGGGAGTGGTCCACGCCGAGGTCTATATCGCCGTCGGAGTCATCTACCATTGGCGCGATCACGATCCAGCCGCCTTCGAGCCTATCTTCGCGGGCTTGGAACGTGCCCGTGAGCGAGCCGAACACGACCTGGGCCTCTCGATTTACTGGATCTTCGACGCCGTGCGACACTTCCCCGTCGAGGAGTCCGCGCGCGTCTTCTTGAAGGCCGCCGAACTCAAGCCTGCTCATCCCGCGATCATCGGAATTGGCCTGGGTGGCGACGAGCGCCGCGTCGGATCCGAGCCTTTTCGCGACCTTTATGCGCAGGCCGCGCAGGCCGGATTGCGTCTGACCAACCACGCTGGCGAAACCACAGGCCCCGAAGCCATTTGGGAGGCTCTCGCCATCGGTTCTGAGCGCATCGGCCACGCCCTCTCGGCCCTTCAGGACTCGGTTCTCGTCCAAGAGTTAAAAGCCCGGAGGGCGCCGCTGGAGTTGTGCCCCACGTCGAATGTCCGCACTGGCGTCTGTCCCTCCTTTGCCGCCCACCCGCTGCGCCCCCTCTTCGATCTGGGCCTGATGGTCACGCTCAACTCCGACGACCCAGCCTTCTTCGGCTCCGACCTGGTCAACGAATACCTGCTGGCCCATACCGAGCAGGGCTTCACCCGCAACGAATTGCGCCAACTGGCGGCCAATTCTATCCGCTCCAGTTTTCTCCCCGCGGAAGCAAAATCCATGTGGCTGGCGCGCATTGCCACGACCAAATAAGCGGCTACCTGGCGCCCTCATTCTGCCGGCTTGCGTTTCGGGCGAGCAACCGTTTACCGTATGGGGTTGTCTATCCATTGCCGCATACTCGTGCGGCGAAACGGCGGGCGAATTGCGGCAATGTGGTGCGGTTCCGCAGGAACCAGGAGAGAATGATGGAAGCAAAGAGTGAGGGGATGGCTGTCGGACGAGTCGATCCAGCCTCGGTTCCGCAAAGAACGCTATACACCGGAGCGCGGATGCCAGCTATCGGACTGGGCACCTTCGGCTCCGACCATGTTTCCGCGGACCGCATTGCCGAGGCTGTAAGGGTCGCGGCGCGCTGCGGTTACCGGCATTTCGACTGCGCCTCCGTTTACGGTAATGAAGCCGAGATCGGCGGCGCGCTAGCTGAGGTGATGGACGCAGGCGTCAAGCGTGAGGAACTGTGGATTACCTCCAAGCTCTGGAACGACAAACACTCCCCGCAGGATGTGATTGCATCCTGTGAGAAGTCGCTCTCCGATCTGCAGCTCAACTATCTTGACCTGTATCTCGTCCATTGGCCGTTTCCCAACTTTCACCCACCGGGCTGTGATGTGACCGCGCGCAGCAAGGACGCCAAGCCGTACATTCACGCCAACTACATGAAGACCTGGGCCGCCATGGAAGAACTGCATAAGCGGGGGCTGGTTCGCCATATCGGCACCTCCAACATGACCATTCCCAAGCTAAAGCTGGTGCTTCGCGATGCAAAAATCAAACCGGCCGCCAATGAGATGGAACTCCATCCACATTTTCAGCAGCCGGAGTTGTTTGAGTTTGTGCGTTCGAACGACATGCAGCCCATCGGCTATTCGCCGCTCGGTTCGCCTCATCGCCCGGAGCGCGATCGCACGCCGGAGGACACTTCGCCCACCGAGGACCCGGTCATTCTGCGCATTGCCCAACGGCATGGCATCCATCCAGCCGTGGTCTGCATCAAGTGGGCGGTTCAGCGCGGGCAAACGCCCATTCCGTTTTCTGCCAGTCCCCGGAATATCTTCAACAACCTACTCGGTGTGACGGGCGACCCGTTGACCGGCGAGGAGATGCTGCAGATCGCCGCCATCGACAGAAATTGCCGCCTCATCAAGGGCCAGGTCTTCCTCTGGAAAGAGGGACAAAGCTGGGAGGACCTTTGGGATATGAACGGTGAAATCACTCCGGCCTAAAATAATCCTGGCCGGATTTGATTGCACTCTTGAAACAAGGGAGATTGAAAAGATGGAAAAGACCATGCAGGCAGCATTTTTGCCGGGTAACAGCACAGTCGAGATGCGGACCGTTCCCGTGCCGGCTCCCGGCCACGGTGAGGTTTTGATTCGCGTGAAAGCTTCCACCATCTGCGGCTCGGATATCCGCTGCATTTATCACGAGCATCTGGGCAAGGGACCGGAGGGTTATCAGGGCGTCATAGCAGGTCATGAGCCCTGCGGCCAGATCGTGGAAGCCGGTCCGGGTTGCCGGCGATTCAAAGCGGGAGATCGCGTGATCGTCTACCACATCTCCGGCTGCGGCGTCTGCAACGACTGCCGGCGAGGCTACATGATCTCCTGCACCAGCGAGAAATACCGGCGCGCCTACGGATGGCAGCGGGATGGCGGCATGGCCGATTACATGATCGCCGAGGAGAAGGACCTGATCGCGCTGCCCGGCGAACTTACTTATGCCGATGGCGCGCAGGTGGCCTGCGGATTCGGAACCGTATACGAGGGCATCGAGAAGATCGGAATCAACGGAAACCATGCAGTGCTGATTACGGGCCTGGGACCTGTGGGGCTTGCCGCGGCGGCGATCTCCCACAAGCTCGGCGCGCAGAAAATCATCGGGGTCGACGTTGTTGACGTTCGTTTGAAGCTGGCCAGGGATCTGCGCCTTTGCGACGAGACACTGGTTTCGGGACCGGAGAACGTCGCCCAGATCAAGCGACTGACCGGCGGCTATGGCGTGGAGCGCGCCATCGAGTGCTCCGCCAATGCTGCGGCTCGGGCCGTGGCGATTCGCGCCACACGCAAATGGGGAAAGATTGTTTTCATCGGCGAGGGCGGATCGGTCGAGATCAATCCCTCTCCGGATATGATTCATGATCAGAAGACTGTCTACGGCTCATGGGTCACATCCACCTGGCTGATGGAGGAGCTGGTTGAGCGCCTGGTGCGCTGGAATCTGCATCCGGCGGATATTATCACTCACCGCTTTGCGCTCAATCAGGCCGCGGATGCCTACGCTTTGATGGCCTCCGGCAAATGTGGAAAAGTAGCGGTCTGCGCAGATGAGGAATTGAACGTTTCGCCGCGCTGATACAGTGATGTAAAGCATTAACTCGCAAGCAACCAGTCTGTATTTCAGACATGGAGATGACGCTGTGAAGCCTAAAGCTTGGGAAAAGACGCTTGATGAGCGGCTGCCGCTGTTTGGCCACCGCAATTGGATTGTTGTAGCCGATGCGGCTTATCCCGCACAATCCAGCCAGGGAATAGAAACCATCGTCTCCGGGGTCAGCCAGCAGGTCGCCATCAAGACGGTGCTTGCCCGCCTCCGCGCCTGCAAGCATGTTCGGCCCGTCATCCATGTGGACCGGGAGTTGGCGCTTGTCGACGAGAAGGATGCGCACGGAATCGACAGCTATCGCAATTGGCTCAAAGGCGCGCTGAAGGGACTCAGCGTCACCATGACCCCGCACGACGAAATCATCTCCAGGCTGGATCACGCCGCGCGCATGTTTTCCGTCCTAATCGTCAAGACGACCATGACCATTCCCTATACCTCGGTCTTCATCGAGCTGGACTGCGGTTACTGGGATGCGAACGCGGAAGCCCGGTTGCGTGCAAGGGTTTAGCGCGAAGATGGCAGGGAAGAACGAGCGGCGAAATCGGCCAAAAGACATCTTAATCTTCTTTTGATTCATTCAAAAGCAAAGGAATGCATTCATGCCTGTTGCGAATGTGAACAAAACTGCTAAAACGCCAACCGGGAGCGGAATCTTCCCTGCTGGGCAGATAGTCCTTTTCATTCTGATTACGGCGCTCTTTTTTCTGTGGGCAATCCCCAACAACCTCAACGATGTGCTGATCAAGCAGTTCATGAAATCCTTCGAGATTTCGCGCTTTCAGGCGGGGTTGCTGCAGTCGGCGTTTTACATGGGGTATTTTCTGCTGGCCATGCCCGCGGCGCTGCTCATGCGCAGGCTGGGCTATAAGGCCGGCTTCATCATTGGGCTGCTGCTTTATGGAATCGGCACGTTTCTCTTCTGGCCGGCGGCGCTCGTGGGTCAGTACTGGTTTTTCCTGATGGCGCTCTTCGTCATTGCCAGCGGGCTATCGTTTCTTGAGACGGCGTCTAATCCATTTATCGCGCAGATGGGCTCGCCAGAGACCTCCGCGCAGCGACTCAACTTTTCGCAGTCCTTCAACCCGCTGGGTTCGATTGTGGGCGTATTCATCGGCAAAATTTTCATCTTCTCTGGCGTCGAATTGCAGCCTGACCAGATAAACGCGATGAAGCAAGCCGGCACGTATGCGGGCTATCTTCACGATGAGATCATGCGCGTAAAAATGCCGTATCTTGTTCTCGGCGCGGTGGTGCTCCTGTGGGCATTGCTGATTGCGCTCAAGAAATTTCCTCCGATTCGCAGCGAGCACGAAGACGGCGGCGATCACGGACACTTCCGCGACCTGCTCAAGCATCGCCATTTTTTGCTGGCGATATTTGCGCAGTTCATGTACGTAGGCGCGCAGGTGGGCACCTGGAGCTATTTAATCCAATACGTGCAGGACTCCACTCGCCTGCCGGAGAAACCTGCCGCTGATTACCTGATTGCATCCCTGGTGGCTTTTGGTGTGGGGCGCTTTGTCTCCACCGCGCTGATGCGCGTGGTGCGGCCGAACAGGCTGATGGGCGCGTATGCGGTCATCAATGTATTGCTGGTTGCTGTTGGAGTGCTGCATCCGGGCTGGATCGGCGTGTGGGCTATGGTGCTGACCAGTTTTTTCATGTCGCTCATGTTTCCCACCATCTTTGCATTGGGTCTCAAAGGGCTTGGGCCCAATACCAAGATTGGCGGTTCGCTCCTCGTAATGGCCATTGTGGGCGGCGCGGCGCTTACGCCGCTGATGGGGCTGATCAACGACCGGACACACAGCATTGCGCTTGCCTATCTGGTGCCCCTTGTGGGATATCTCAGCGTCGCCGCCTACGCCTTTTTGGGAGCCTCCAGAAGGCTATCCGTGGGCAACTCCGTTCCACACTGAGGCAAGCCTCTGAATGTCCTGCTGGCGTATTTCGCCGGCGGGTAGCGTTGCTGTATCTCCGGACCATTGTGCCAAAAACTATTGCGGTTCACTGGACCACTTTAGGCGGAATTGCGGTATTATGCTTGCAGGAGAAAGCTGCCATGTCCATTGAGCAAGAAGTCCCAGCCACCGCACCAGATGCTGTTGAAGTGTCTGCGGAAGAGACAAAGGAGTCCAACACTCTGAAGGTGATTGGCTGGCTCTCGGTGGGGTTGGCCGTGGCCGCAGTGGGCTTCTTCGTGGGCCGCGAACTGCTTTGCCGCTACAAGTTCAAACGCCGCACTCCCTACGACTTTTACGCCCATGCCGGTGAAAAGCAGACTGGAGAATTCGGCCTGGGCATCTGAATCCTCTACCCTCTTTCGAATTGACAAATGCCGCCTTCGGGCGGCTTTTGGCATTCTTGGCGCTTGGTGACAGTGCAGCGGCAAATCTCCCACCGGAGCATGGCGCGCGGCGCAACATCGGCTCAGCGGGCGCGCGCCAGAACCACGGTTACATCATCAGGCTGCTCTGCTTCGCCGATCCAATCCGCCACGGCGCCTGTAATAACCTCGCCAATACGAGAGAGCGGCTGGTGGCGATGCTCCTGGATCAACGCCATAAGCCGTTCCTCTCCGAACTCGCCTGCCTCGTTCTCCGGTTCGGTAACGCCGTCGCTGAATGCGACAAACAGATCGCCCGGCTGCATCATGATCATGGATTCACCATAGACTGCGCCATCAAAAAGACCGACTACCGTGCCCGAGGTATCGAGGCGGGAGAAGCTGCCATTCGCGCCGACTATGAGGGGCGGCAGGTGGCCTGCATTGCAATAATTAAACTCGCGCAGCTCCGCGTCGTAGCAGCCGAGAAACATAGTCGCGTACTTCTCCTGCGAGGTGCAGCGAAACAACTGATTGTTCAAACTGCTCATCAACATGCCAACGGAAGGCCTCGACGGGGCGTCGCCGTCTCCCAGAAAGCTCAAGCTTCGATCACCCTTTGATTTCAGGCCCGTTCCCAACGCCGGTATTGAGTCCATGCCCAACACCGGTGAGTATGCACGGACGAAGGCATGCGCGGTAGCCATCAGTAAAGCGGAGGATATTCCCTTTCCGCTGATATCGCCCATCGCCACCAACAGCTTGTCGCTGCTTATGGGGATGAAGTCGTAGTAGTCTCCGCTTACTGAGCGCGCCGGACGGCAGACGCCGTAAACCTCCAGGGAAGCAAGTTCCGGCAGCTCGCGTGGAAACAGCGCGTTCTGCACTTCGTAGGCAATGGCCAGTTCGCTCTCCATTTGCTGCATGCGCTTTTGCTCGGCCAGGAGCTTAACAAGGGATTCGCTCATGGAGTTGAATGATTGTTGCAGCTCGGCCAGTTGGTCGCTGCCGCGTACCTGGATGCGATGGGTCAGGTCGCCCCGGTTGATGTGCTCCGTGGCGCGATAAAGCTCTGCCACCGCCCGGGTCATGCTGCGCGTCAGCCGTATGCCGATATAGAGCGCCGCCAGCTCCACCAGTCCCAGCAGAATCGCGATGATCATCAGTCCGCGGAGTAGCAGGTTCGCGTTGTCACCCGTGAAAGCAAACAAGGCGCCGTACAGCAGCGATGGCCGGGTGACGACAATGATCGCGCACGATTGCCAGTTTCCGCTTTCCCAGTCGAGCACCTGGAAGAGCGAGGGAAAACTGAAGGCTGGATCGAAGCGGCTGGAAGAGGACGCAAGGGGCTCCGTCTGCACAAGTTGGCGCGCTTCTGGCCTGCTTCTCGGTGGAGGCCCGCGGCGAGAGTCGTTCCACCGATCCGGAGGCAGGACCAACGTCGCCGAGCCTAGGTGCGCAGTGGACGCCTGCAGCAGAGCAGGCGTGATTGGAAGGTCGGAAATCAAGATGCGTTGTTGTCCGCCCACGACGAAGCGCTTGACCGCTCTCAGATGCAGTAGATCTCCATCGAAAACGAAACCGCTGAAGTTGCCCTTGATAGAATCTGGCGCCCTGGCGGAGTGAACCTTGACCAGTTTATTTCCGGCGGAGATCGTGAAACTCTCGTCTCCCTGCCACACGGTGACAGTGCGCCCGGGAAATCTATCCGCGGAAACCATGTCTGCGGCAACCGTGGAGAGGCCAGTGACAAGCGACTTCTCTGACTGTCCAGAAAGGGGCAGAGAGGCCCATCGTGAGGCCATGGCATCATTCTCCGCATCCAGATGCCGCAAGGCCGACTGCAGATTCGTGATCGCGACATAGTCGGCAAACTGCCCGGCAAACAGATAGTTGCTCACCCCCACCATCGTCAGTAAAAGCACTATAGGCATGACGCCGATGAAGAGGTAGGTGATAATCAGCCGATGACGCAGCCGCCACATGACATGCAGCCGGACCCATCTGACGGTAAGCCGCAAGGCGCAGACTGTGAAAACCAGGGTAACCGTGTATGCCAGGATAGCCAGCATGGATCCTGGCGCTGAGCCCACATACCAGCGCTGAGAGTCAAGAAGAACACTCAAGCCGCCGGACCACAGCGTGACACGGCCCCACTTCGTCCTGGGACGCAGGGTCCGGTTCACAAAAGCCTTTAGGGCGCTAAGATCGGGAAGCTTGATCATGGTTGCGGCACACGGCTTTCAGGAGACTTGCATAACGGTACCTGAAAACCTATTTCCTGGCCATAGGCTACAAGATATACTCCACGACGCATTCCAGTCTGTAATTTGACCTTTGGCTGTGCCCTTGGGCGGAGCACTGGATTGCCTCTCCTTTGTTCGCCGCATATTCGCCTACCCCCTCAGGACCGTCTTTTATACCTATGACGATAAAGTCCCCGCTTTTCAACCGGCTCTCTCCCCCTCACTCTGCGTTAACCTTAGGAGCTATGGGCCGCATCCGTGTACTTCCCGACCAGGTTGCCAATCAGATCGCCGCCGGCGAGGTGGTGGACCGGCCTGCCTCGGTCGTAAAAGAACTCCTGGAAAACGCCCTGGATGCCGGCGCCAGCCGTATCCGTGTCGAAGTCGAGGCTGGCGGGCGCAGGCTTATCCGCATCAGCGACGATGGCCATGGCATGAACCGCGACGACGCCTTGCTGGCCTTCGAACGCCACTCAACCTCCAAGCTTCGCACTGCTGAAGACCTGCTTTCCATAGCTACGCTGGGATTTCGCGGCGAAGCGCTGCCTTCGATCGCCTCGGTGGCTCGCGTCACCCTGGAAACGGCCACCGGGTCCTCCGCGGACGGCGAAACCACCGGAACCCGGCTGGAGATTGCAGGGGGAAAGATTCTTCGCGTGGAAGATGCGGCCTTGCCTCGCGGCACCACGGTCACCGTCGCCGACCTCTTCTTCAACACCCCGGCCCGCCGCAAATTTCTCCGCGCAGAGTCGACTGAGCTGTCCCACGTTACGGCGCTTGTCACCCACTACGCTCTAGCCCATCCAGAAAAGCACTTCGAGTTGCTTTCGGCTACGCACACCATCGTCTCCGCGCCGCCTGTGGCGCGCACGGCCGAGCGCATTTACCAGATTTTCGGCAAAGATACACTGGCTCAACTGCTCCCCGTAGCCGCTGAGCTCCCGCTGGAGCGCGTTGGCCTGCCGGAACCCCCGCCATGGAAGAAGAATCCTGACGAGGCGGCGCGTGTACCCGGAGTTCTGCGGCTCACCGGCTTCTACTCCAAGCCCGAGCTGCAAAAACTAAATCGCAACTCGATCTATATTTTTGTTAACAAACGGCTTATTCGCGACAGGCTGCTGATGCACGCCATCTCTGAGGCCTATCGCAACGTGATACCGCCTACCAGCTTTCCCGTTGTGCTGCTTTTCCTGGAGATGCCGCCCGAAGAGGTGGACGTGAATGTTCATCCTGCTAAGACAGAAGTCCGGTTTCGCCAGCAGAGCATTATCCACGACTTTGTCCGCGACAGCCTGCGCACTGCGCTTATAAGCGCACGTCCCGCCGCCGGTTTTCTGGCCGCGCTGGACTCCGCGCCCGCAGCCAGCCCTTCACTGATGCCTCCGGCCGCCTCGCACTTGCCCGGTGCGCCAGACAGTGAGCCATTGCCGCTGCCGCCCGACTCCGATCCGGCCGCACTTCAGGCTGCCAGGGCAGAGGCCGGGGTCTTTGTGCTGACTCCACGCCTTTCTACACCCGTTCCCGGCAAACTGCCCTTTACTGCCCAGGATTTGCCCTCCAGCGCATGGGAGAACCGCCAGGCATGGGGCGAGGCCGCAGCAGCGCTCTTCCTGCCCGCCAACCTGCCTCCTGCCGGAGACTGCTCCCCTGGCTCCGGTGGCACTCCCGGCGCCAATCCCTCTGCGGAAACGGCCCTGGTCGAGGCCGAGCAGGCCGCAACCAACCTCAACCAGCTCGGCTCGTTGCGTCCGCTGGGTCAGTTGCGCGAATCATTCATTCTGGCCACCGGAGAAGACGGTTTGTGGATCATTGACCAGCACGTGGCACACGAAAGGATACTTTTTGAAAAAATATTAAGAGACCGCCAGGTTGAGAAGGTTATGCGCCAAAGATTACTCATGCCTCTACTGGTGGAGCTAAAACCAGCCCAAATGGTGGTCTTCGCGAGCATTGCCGAGGAACTGGAGCGTAACGGCTTCGAAGTAGAACCCTTTGGTCCTCAAACACTTGCGGTAAAAGCCGCACCGGTTGGCCTGGAAGGAGCGGCTCTGGAGCGCATGTTGGCCGAGGTCATTGAGCAATCCAGTGCAGATTCTGATGAACCCAAGCAGAATCATGATCTTACGGCCCTACGTACACGTATTGCAGCCTCCATTGCCTGTCATTCTGCCATCAAGGTCAACACTCCTCTTGACCCGGCTCGTATAGAGTGGTTATTATTGGAGTTAGCGAAAACGAGCCACCCAACCAGTTGCCCGCATGGACGTCCAATCGCTTTGCTGTATTCTTGGAAGGAGATCCAGCGGGCCTTCCAGAGGATTTGAATTAGGTGGAAGGTGGCAGCTCTCCCCTTAGGGGTCGGGGTTGCCCGGCGCATACGCCAGCCTGGAAGCGAGGTTTTTCTTTGACATCGGAACAATTGGAAGCATCGCGCGCCGAACGGATGCGCCTGAACGGACATGGGACCCTCTCCCTGGAGGATGCCCGGACGTGGATTGAGGAGACGGGATTGTGTCTCTTCTTGCCTAAGCGGCAGTTTTCCTCCGCTATTGCGCCGTCGTTTGTAGAGGCTGTAATCGGCAGGCCAGACCCCAACCCTGACCGTAAAGAGATTGCCATAGCCGAGCAGTTGCTGGTACGCCTGGAAACGGATGGCGTGGCTGTGCGGCTTAACCTGTTAGGCCTGCCGGGCGAGGCGCCTGACTTCGTTGTTGCAAGCTGGGTTCTTCCTTACGTCTATGCCCTGCGCGGCGACCGTGACTGGCGCCGCATTCCACAACTGACAGGCTCGCGACAGGTTTCACAACTCGCTGTTCAGGCTTACAAGCAGCTGGAAGCAGGTGGCGATACAACCCTTGGTAAGCTTACCCGCGCACTGGGCCGGGAAGTGACCGAAGCTGCGGTTCTGCGCGCCATTACCGAGCTTTGGCAACAGCTCCGCATTATTCCCGTTGTTTCTGCCCCCGGCCAGGCTCCTCTGTGGCAACTGCTCCGCCAGCGTTTTCAGAAGGCCATTGCAGAAGGAGCATCCACCTCGCAGGTGACGGCCATCTCCGTGCTGGCCTCCATTTACCTGCAAGCGGTGATCGCCGCACCAATGGAAGATGTTGAGCTATTCCTGGCCCCGCTTACCGCCCGCAGCAAGGTGCGCGAAGTTTTGCGGGGATTGGTAGCCACGCGCCAGGTGCACACTATCTCGCTGGGACACGCGCCTCATTTCTACGTTGCCGGCACACTGCCGGAGTTCGCCACGCCCCCCACGATCTACGCCAGCGCGTCTATCCCGGCCTCGGCCTACTTTCTCCACTCTCATGACGAGGAGTCGCCGGAGCCTGCTGTTGCAAAGCAGATAACGCCTGTTGCGCCGGCCTCTACGGCATCGTACAAGCCTGCTGACCTTTATGCGTCACGCCCCCCGGCCGTGAGCGGAAATTCAGCATCTTCACGGCCCCACCTCAGCCGTCCAGCTGCTTTCTCCCGTGATAGTAAGCCGGCTCAATCGTCATCCAACAGCCGCCCGAACAGGCACACTGGAACAGGTTCTGCCGGCGGGAACGGCTCCAACGGAAAAAGCAGGCAGGCTGCTGCGTCCGGTTGGAAATCTCGAAATGGCACTTCGCACAAAGCGCATTCCAACGGCGCAAAGAGCACAACCAAGACCGGCATATCTTCCCGTAAGGATTCCCGGCCTGCCGCGCGACCTGCTCGCAGAATCAGCACGCGGAAGCCGGCCCTTTCTGCCAGAGCAAAGGCTGGCGGCAGCAAACGGTTAGCTTTAGGCGCGCGATCCAGGCAAGGGACGAAGAAACACAGATGAGCACCGCATCTGTCTGCTCTCTCCACGCGGCCCACAAAATCATCATCGCCATCGACGGCCCTGCCGGAGCGGGAAAGAGCACTATCGCCCGCCATCTAGCCCAGCGTTTTGGTCTGCTGAACATGGAGACCGGGGCCATGTACCGCGCCTTTGCCCTCAAGGCTCTTCGGGCAGGACTTTCTCTGGAGGAGAGTCAGAGCCTGGAAGGCCTTGCCGCAAAAACCACGATCCGCCTTGAACCTGGCGAAAGCGAGAATCGCGTTCTGCTCGACGGCGAGGACGTGACAGCTCTGATTCGCACTCCGGATGTAACCTACGCCGCTTCCAGGGTCAGCGTGTGGCCCGCAATTCGCGCCTGGATGGTTCGCCTGCAGCAGCAGATGGGAGCCCAGGGCGGAGTGGTTATGGAGGGCCGCGACATCGGCACCGTAGTATTTCCCAACGCCGAGGTCAAAATCTTTCTGGATGCCGCTCCTGAGGTGCGGGGAATGCGCCGCTACGATCAACTAGGCTCCAAGCCGGACCAGCAGCCAGAAGAGGTCATCCGCGACCTGAGAGACCGTGACCTGAGGGACCGCAACCGCGCCAATTCCCCTCTGATAGCAGCTCCGGACGCCGTTCTGCTGGATTCGACCCACATGACGCTGGATGAGGTTCTGGCCAAAGCAGAGGCTCTCGTGACCGCAAAGATCTCCGCTGCCACTTCCAGCACGATGTAACGTTTTTGCTCTTTTCATCAACTTTTTGCACTTGCTATGCGACAATAAGCCATATGCATACTCCATCATCGTATGGGGTATGGTGATGTTTCAATCAGCAGGCCAGTTATTACCACCTTGAGCATCTTCCCCCTCTGCTCCGCTTGTTCTTGTTCTGATCAGCAGGAGGTTAAGATGGCTTTTCATTGCAATCTTTGCGGTTTTTTTGATTTTCGCACTTCGCGGTTTCGTTTTAAGTTACGGAATTTGGCGAACTTACTCCTCTTGCGCTTCCCCGTACGCTGCCTGAACTGTGACGAACGAAAATTCACCTCACTCAGGAATTATCTCGCTGTGCGCCGAGCGCAAAAGGAGCGCCTGTTGAATCCCAGCATAAATTAGCCGCAAATCAGAACTTTGAGTGCCTCGATCTTCCCGCTTTTTATATCTGATCTGTTTACATTCATGAGATGGGATGTGATGTGCGCTGGAGTTCTCCTTCCTTCTGCCGGTTTTATTGCATCGCCTGTACTCGGCCGGATGCGATAGGCTCATAGATGTATGGAAGTCACCTGCACCCGCTGTCACCAGGCTATTCAAGCCGATAGCTGCTACTGCCCCGCCTGTGGCTTGCCGCAGTTGGTATACCTGGCTGATGCTCCCTCCGGGCAGACTCCTCCGGAACGCTGGGACAGGGAGGGGCGGGATGCGGGCAGCGTCGATTGGAAGCCCGCACTCAGAGCAGCAATGCTGCTGGCGGTTCCCGCTGGACTATTGACGAGTGGCGTTTCGCCTCTCGCAATTCTTGGGCTGTTTTGGATGACTATCGCCGCAGCCTGGGCCGTAGCACTCTACATGCGCAGCCAGCGGCCGGCATGGATTACCCTCGGAGCCGGCGCTCGTATTGGTCTGGTTACCGGCATATTGGCTGGCTGGCTGGCATTTGGCGTCAGTGGCAGCGCTCTTTTTGTCCAGAGGTTCCTTCTTCATCAGGCCAGCCAAATTGACGAAGCATATAAAACATTAGTCCTTGACAAGTTCCAGGAGAAAGCTCAGCAGATGCTTGCTGGCATGGGGCCTACGGATGCCGCACAGATGCAGGCTCAGCTAGCCCAAATCCAGGCCTGGATGCAGTCGCCGGAGGGTCACGCTGGATTTTGGGCCTTCGGCTTTGCTCTCAATTCGCTTATCCTGCTGGCCTTTGCCGCCGCAGGTGGCGCACTTGGGGCGCGCTGGTTAGCCCGTGCCGGAAAACCTGAGGTATAGACACTTGCATTGTATGGTTGCCCCTATTCTGTGCTTACCCCGCCCCTGGCCCTGTTCATACCCTTTGAAAACCCATTAATAATGTATCTATTACTTGCTCCCAGGCATGAAACCCTCGTATTATCCTTTGAGAAGATGGCTGCAAACGGCTGGCTGCGACAGCCAGGCAGCGAGAGAACCCATGAGCGAAGCCAAAAGTAAAATTTCCCTGCGCACGAAGGGCAGGCTGATGTCCGCCTCGGAGATCGAGCGCACACTGGTGCGTCTGGCCCACGAGATTGTGGAAAAGAGCAATGGTAGCAAGGACCTGGTGCTGGTCGGCATCAAGCGTCGCGGCATTCCGCTGGCTGAGCGGCTGGGAAAGCTGATCTCCGGAATCGAGAAACGCAAGGTCGAGACCGGGGTACTGGATATACAGTTCTACCGCGACGACCTGTCCACTGCGGATATTCGCCCGGTGGTCACACCGGGAGCCATCGGCATTGAAATCGAGGGCCGTGACGTGGTGCTGTGCGACGATGTGCTTTACACTGGACGCACTGCCCGTGCGGCTCTCGACGCTCTGTTCGATCACGGGAGGCCTCGTCGCGTGCAACTGGCCGTGCTTATCGACCGCGGCCATCGCGAACTGCCCATTGAGGCCACCTACGTCGGCAAGCATGTGCCCACCAGCCGTCGCGAGATTATCGAGGTCAAGTTCCATGAGGTCGATAACGACGAGCAGGTTTTGCTGGTCGAACGTATCGATTAAACCTCTTTCTCATTGTCGCGTACACATTTCTCCGCATGCTGATTATCGGGACAACGACGAGTGAACAATCCTTGCGATGATTTGCAGAGGAGTACAGAACTGCCCTGGGGCTGTACTGCATCAAGAGGAAAGGGGAAAAGCGCGCCCGCGAAAAGAAAAAACAGTGCTAGTAGTCCCATAATGCATCATTGAAAGGTGGTAATTGATTAGAACTATTGTGCAACTATTTGCATACGACAGTTTCGAAAATGGTCATCAATGTCTCAAAATCGCCCTTTAGAATGAATATCTTTCATAAATTGATTACTTTAGTGTAATATGATGGTTACTTTTCTGTTTCTATTTTGATGATTAATTGCCACAATCAAAATGAAGCTCTTTACTGCCCATGCCTTTGGCGCACACAACTGAATCAGTCGATATCCACGGCCTGCCACCGATCGAGGTGATCTTCGGACGATCATCCTCGATGGCCGCGGCTCGCGAGAAGCTGGAACGGATTGCTGAGACGACCGTTCCGGTGCTGTTGCAAGGCGAGAGCGGAACAGGCAAGGAGATTTTTGCCAGGTTGTTGCATGCAAAATCAAATCGCTCCAGGGGCGCCTGGGTCAAGGTGGCCTGTCCTGCAATTCCGCATACTCTGATCGAGTCGGAACTCTTCGGTTATGAAAAGGGAGCATTCTCCGGGGCTAATGCAACCAAGCGCGGCCGTGTGGAACTGGCGCATATGGGGACCTTGTTCCTGGATGAAATTGGCGATCTGGATTTATCGGTACAGGCAAAATTGCTGCAGATGATTCAGGATGGCAGCTTTATGCGGGTTGGGGGTCTGGAGTCGAGAACGGTTAATACCCGGCTGGTCAGTGCGACCAGCAATGGCCTGCGGCAACAGATAGAGAATGGTAGCTTCCGGCTGGACTTTCTGTACCGCATCAACGCCGTGACGATTGACTTGCCTCCTCTGCGCCAACGTACAGAGGATCTCCCGATGCTGACCGATTACTTTCTCGAGCTGCACTCGAAGACATTTGGCAGCAATCCTAAGCCGCTCTCGCGCGATGTGACGCGCTTGATGCAGCGATACGATTGGCCGGGAAACATCCGGCAACTGGAAAACATGTTACGCGGCTATGTTTTAATCGGCAGCGAAGAGGTTTTGGCGGCGGAATTGGTTGCGTCCGTCCCGGCCAGCTTGACCCGGCTGAATACTGAAATCGACCTGTCCAGCCCCATTTTGCTGAAAGAGATCACCAAGGCTGCCACACAGGATCTGGAGAGACAAATTATTTTGAAGGTGCTGGAGTCAAATGGCTGGAGTCGCCGCAAGACCGCCAAATGGCTGAATATCAGCTACCGTTCCCTGCTATACAAGTTGCAAAACTCGCAAGCAGCCGAGTTCTCAGAGTCGCCGCTTATGACCGGCATCCTAGACGCCATGGCAAATCTAACTCAAGCTATGGGACCGCCGAAGGAAGTTGGCCGAGCCGGTGTATTCCAATAGAGCGCCGAACTGAAACGACTTTCCTATATCCAGCCGCGGACAGCATAGTAGACGATCTTGACGGTTTCAGCCGTCATAGTCTCAAAGGAAGAAAAGCGTCCTTCCCAATGTTCGGCGGACTGTTCTACATCTGGAACCGCCATGGGCGTGACTTCAATTCCCACTTTACGGAAAACGCGAAGCGCACGATACATGTGAAAATCACTGGTGAGTAGAACCTTCTTGCCGGGAAGATCTTGGATTAGGCGCTCTGCTTCAATGGCGTTTTCGCGGGTACTGGTGGATTCCCACCCTGCAACGATGACTTCACGAGGCATGCCGTTAGTAATCAGAAAATTGAAGATGCCTGGTCCGCCGCCACCAATGATAACGATCTTTTTGAAGCCACCGGTTTGCCATGCAAAAAGCGCCTGGCGAGCGCGCCAGTAAGAAGAGTATGAGATGCCGCCCCGGTCGTCCCCCGCCGCGCTGAGGAGAATAAGAACATCCCCTTTTGGCTGCTCGATGGGGCCGGAATAGGACTGTGCCCACCACGAGACAATGGGAGTGGAGATCACCAGCACTGTGATGAAGCCGATGACTGCGAACATTCGGCCGAGAACCAAGCCAGTTTTGCGCAGAATACTCATTTGTTGCTTTCCGCACGGGCACATACAAGCGATTCAATGACTTCGAGCAGTTCTCCCGCGACCATTTCCCAGCTTCGGCTTCCATGCGCCGAGATAGCCTTGGCGTCCCAGCTTTTGTCGAGAACTGATGCAAGAGCCTGAGCCAGCGCACCGGCATCGCGAGGGGGCACGAGCCTGCCGCACTCATCACTCAGGATCTCGGGAATGCCGCCAACATTTGTAGCAACAACAGGCCTTCCACTAGCCAGCGCCTCAAGCACCACGTTGGGGCAGCCTTCCATGTAACTCGGCAAGGTAACCAGATTGGCCGCCGCCATCCAGACGGCAACGTCGTCGAAGGAGCACCCTGGCAGCGCGTGAATGTAGCCGGCTGCCTTGTTAGCCTGAATAGCACTCTTGATAAGAGGCCTGTCCGGCCCTTCGCCGACCAGAAATACATGCAGATTTGTTCTCTCCGGACGCAGCGTAACCGCCGCTTCTACCAGTTCGCGCAGGCCTTTCTTCACGTCCATGCGCCCTATGTAGAGAACCACCTGCGAAGCTGGATCGATCCCGAGCTTCCGCCTTGCCTCAAAACAGTCCCTGGCATGGAAGACAGATAGATCACAGCCGTTAATTACGGCACGGGTCCTCTCAGGCGTGGCGCCCATGGCTACAGCTTTATTGCGCAGGTCGCCGCTGACTGTGATTAAATAATCTACCTCGCGTAGAACGGCGCGTGTATGCAGGTATGATATCGGATCGCCGATTCTATTGATGTCGGAGCCAATGCTCATGGCAACGACGGGAACAGTAATGGCTCTGCCAATTCTCAAAGCCGCATATCCGTCCGGATAAAGAAAACAACTGAATATCAGGTCGGGCGCAAACCGCCGCACATGCGGCAGCAATGTGCGGGCAGCCATCCATCCATTGAACGGGCGAGAAAGTAGAGGCAGTGCTGGATAGTTGAAGTAACTCGTCTTCACGTCGGGCGGACTGTAAGAAGCGTCAAGCCTGCCATAACTCCGGCTGCGTGGCTTGAGAAGGGATGGGTAACTCGCGTTGGGATAAAAGACACGCAGGTTCGTCATGTGGGCAAGCACACGCAGCGTCTGATAGGCCGACCTGCCCTGCCAGGGCTCCGCCGAGCTGGGAAAATACCGTGTGACGACTGCAATCTTCATGGCTAAACCTGTGGTATAAATGAGTTTGATGAAATCCTGTTATTCTCAAGGATAGCCTCGAATTCGCGGCTGACTGCCTCCCAGGAGAATTCGCTTCGTGCGCGCATGAGCGCGTTGTGCGCTATGGTGTAGCGTGCTGCATCGTCGGAGAGCAAGCGAACGCAGGCAGAGGCAAAGCTGCCCGGATTGTCGGCAATGACGATCTCCTTGCCATCCCTGTAGCGCAAACCCTCCGCGCCCACCGTCGTTGAAACGACAGGGACATCCGCCGCCATGCACTCATAGATCTTCAACCTGGTTCCTCCGCCGATGCGGATGGGCACGACGGATATCTTCGCCCCCCATAGATACGGCCGCATATCTTCGACTTTGCCGGTGACATATACGCCCCTGAGTCCCTTCACCGCCTTAAGCACTCTGGCATCGGGCGAGCGTCCCGCAATAGTGAAAGTCGCGCCGGGTAGCCGATCGCGGATCAAGGGGAGCACATCCGAGAGGAAATACTCAACCGCATCCACATTGGGAAGCCAATCCATTGAACCGCAGAAGACAATGTCCGTGATAGGAGAAGCAACGCCGCGGGGTGCGAAGTATTCCACATCGACGCCGGTCGGCACACTAGTAACGCGCTCGATACCAAACATGCGTTTCATCCTCGCAGCGTCAATATCCGAAACCGCGATCACGTGCTTTGCCGTCTGGCACATCAGCCTCTCATAGGCCTCCATCTTTCTGGCCTGCATTTGAAAATAATATTTCTTCACAATAGAACGGCTCTGCTCGACGTGCCGTTGCCAGATAATCGTTTCGACGTTGTGTTGAAACAGCACGCACTCTTCCAGATTGGTTAAGTTAGGAGCCGCAGCCAAAAAATCGCAAACAATGGAATCGTAATGCTCCGTGGCAATCAGAGACTCGATAGTCTGCTTCAGCCGGCGCGACGCATAGCGGGAGACGGCCATGGGCGCAGGGCTTACGAGGCTGCCTATGAGTTGAGGAACAATCCCGATGGATCCTCTTCCTGGCACGATGTGTTCCACAGAAAAGTGGCGACTAGAGTATTCCGAACTTCGTTGCGGACCCTCAGAATTTCGAGGATCATTGAGCGCTGCGAAATGGATCTCATGGCGCTTGTGCAGCTCTCTCAAAGTGCCGAGGGTGCGGATCTGGCCGCCACGATCTGTGGGGTGCAAGAAGGATGGGCAGATCCAAAGAATCTTCATCGTTGCGGAATGACTCCTCGTTTGGCAGGTGGGCGTGCCTGTTCTTCCATGGCTACTCTCAATTCCATGATAAACTCCCCTTGGGCGAGGCAGAATCGATGGGCATCAGTAATAGGAAGAACGTAGTAGTGATGGGACTGGGATATGTGGGCTGCGTGAGCGCCGCGTGCCTGGCTGAAATCGGGCACAATGTACTTGGAGTTGACCGCGATACAAATAAAATGGATGCGGTCCGGAGAGCCCAATCGCCGTTTTTCGAGGCTGGGCTGGACAGCCTTATACAAAGGAATGTTGCCGAGGGAAGGCTGAAGGCCGGGGCACTCGATGAAGAGGCTCTCGACGCGGCGGATGTGGTGATGCTTTGTGTCGGTACTCCCTCACAGGCGAATGGGAATATCGACCTAAGCCATTTGCGGCAGGTTTGCAATGACATTTCGGCTTTGCTTCGATCCAGAACAAAACGCCTGATCGTTACCGTGCGTAGCACCGTGTTTCCAGGCACCTGCGAAAGCCTCCTTGAAACCATCTTTGCACACAAAGAGGACGTGGACATCGTCTCCAACCCGGAGTTCCTCCGGGAAGGTTCTGCTGTGAAGGATTTTATGGAACCTTCTTTGCTGGTTGTCGGCGGAAGCTCAGATGAGGCTGCGCAGTCCGTGGCCGACTTGTACGCCGGCCTTTCCGGCGAGGTCTCCCTCGTCTCATTGCGCACTGCCGAAATGATCAAGTACGCCTGCAATGCTTTTCATGCTGTGAAGATTGGATTCGCAAACGAGATTGGCTCGCTCGCATCCAGCCTCGGCGTGAATCCCGAACAGGTAATGGCTACCCTGTGTCGGGACACAAAATTGAATATATCTTCGACTTATCTCAAGCCTGGCTTCGCGTTTGGCGGCTCGTGCCTGCCTAAGGACCTTCGCGCGCTCACCTTCCGTGCTTCCCGGTTAGATCTGAAGCTGCCGTTACTGGAATCAGTTTTGCCTTCCAACGATGAACACCTCCGGCGCGCGATTCACGAGGTGCTGGAACTGCCGGGGAAACGAATAGGCATCTTCGGTCTGGCCTTCAAGGAAGGGACCGACGATCTTCGCGAAAGCCCGGTAATCACCATCATCGAGCATCTGATTGGCAAGGGCAGGACAGTAAAAATCCATGACCCGCATATTCAACTCGATGAAATCTACGGGAGCAATCTCAGTTTCGTGGTTTCTGCGCTGCCTCACATTGGCAGGCTCTTGACGCGCAGCCTCGATGGCCTCATCTCGTCTTCCGACGTGCTTGTGATCGCGCAGGTACCAGCATCCTCGACGCTGGCTCTGATGAAAGCCAGCGGCCTGAATATTCTTGATCTCACAAAGCTCACTGTTGCAACCTCTCGCTCAAGAGGAGCGGCCATCTAGCTGGAATCGCCGGTCACTCCATATTGGTTGAACCGTGAATCAACGCCGAGGCAGCCTGGTACATCTGCCATGCCGTAGCCCAGTGAATCTCAATGTTTCTTCGCTCTGCCTCTTCTGCGAGCCAGTTGAGGAGATTCTCAAGCCCGCCATTGAGCAGCGACTCCTGGTTCCAATCCGCAGCGCCGTGGGTGTGGAGTTTAATAAAAACATCTTCGCCTATGGTGGGCGCAAGATCGAACCAACGGCGCACTCGTGAAGGCGTCGGCATATCGTATCCGGCAAGCTCCCCGGTCTCCAAGTGTGGCATTAGGCGTTCGCCAAAGCGCAGGCCGAGCGGCCCGGTAATCATCAGAAGGTCTCCGCGTCTGCCGCCGCCGGTCGTCGCTTCGATGCCGTGATCGAAAGATCGCGGACGATTATCCGGGTTGTTCGTGCACCAGTAGATCTGGTTCACTATGCGTCCCTGGGTAGCCGAGGGAGCGGACGGCATGGTGAAGTCGGCGTAGCAGCCAAGATCGCGCAATAGGGAAATCTCGCCATTAAGGCCGCAGCATTTGCCGTCGGGGCTTGAGTTATCCAGCGCCCAGTTGCCATGGATGAAGCCAAAGACAGTTCGGCCGTTCTGCTGGCGCAATAGCCCATGATCTTCCGTCAGGCGTCGGCAATAATCCGTAATCTTCTGAATAAACGACTCGCGCTGTTCGTTGTCGTGGTGCAGATGAACTTCCACGTCGCCAAAGCCTAAACGAACAATTTCCGCTAATCCGTTTAGCAGATCGCATTGATACTCTTCTTGCGGATAGAAGAAGCTGTATTGAGGGCGCTGGCTCGCGGCATCGCGTAGGGCGTCGTCCGCTATGCGCGGCCATTTTTCACGCCACTGAGCAACGCGGCCAAACGCGGTTTCTTTTGACGCTCCCCTGCCCAGCGGCTCATAGTGATCGGTGATGGCAACCCAGGCACGCTTCGGCTTAGTGGACCGCAGGCTCTTTCGCAAACGGTCCTTCAGATAGGACGCAAGCCAGATTTCCGCGTGACGAGGGAGATTCATATTATTGAATTTCCTTTATTCTTTTTGACTAACCATTGCAAGTGTGTTGCGGCCAAAAGATACAGTTTAAGTATCCAGTATGTTTCCTTTTTCTGTCAAAGACGCTACGAGAGGCTTTCACAGCGCTCGTAACGCCATAAAGCACTGCTATCGAAGTTTATCCGGCCTTCTGGCCTCCTGACCATTCATAGCCATGGGCTTGGTGCAGATTTCTGCGTTATCCTGTTGAAGAAGCTACTTTTGTTTCATCAATCGCGTTATGGGATTTGTTCTTAGCGTTCTTTATTTCGTAGTGAACTACCTCACGCCGCCCGTCCTATTCGGGCCGCTGGCAGTGGCTCGTGTTGAGCTGATCCTCGCGCTACTGATTCTCCTTGTGTCGCTGCCCAAGTTGACAGGATCTTACATTTTTAAGACACCACAGTCTGTAGCTTTGATCGGGTTGATCTTTGCAATCGTTTGCTCAGTACTTGTCGGGCAACATTGGCTCGGGGGGGCCATACAAGCATTTTTAGGTGTTATACCGAGTATTTATGCGTACTTCCTAATCTGTTTGCATTGCAACTCAAAGGCCAAGTTCCGCGTGCTCGTTCTTATGTTGTTATTCGTCTGTCTTTTTGTGATTGCGAACGGGTACATTGATCTATTACATGGAGTCCCGGGGAGCAGCCCTTCTCTTTCAGCAAGCACGGAAAATATCAATCTGAATATATGGAACATGCAGCACCCTTATCTGCTGCTAACTACAAACCTCTCCGGAGAGCAAGTATATCGGCTGAGAGGACTAGGGATTATTAACGATCCAAATGATTTTGGGCAGTTGCTCGTCTGCGTAATTCCGCTCATATTCATTTTCTGGCGCGCAAAAAAAACGTTCAAAAATATAGTATTTGTGGCGTTGCCCGTGTGTGCGCTGCTGTACGGTGTGTATTTAACGCATTCGCGTGGGGCCTTGCTGGCTTTATTGGCGGTCGTGATCATGGCGGCGAGGCGGCGCACGGGAACACTGCCTGCCCTGCTGATTGCTGGCGTGTTGTTTTTTGCTGCTATGGCTATGAATTTTACAGGAGGGCGTGATATTTCGGTTAGCGCAGGATCTGACCGTACAGTTCTTTGGGGCGAGGGTTTACAAATGTTGAAGTCCCATCCATTGTTCGGTGTGGGCCCTGGTGGTTTTGTTGATAATTGTGGTTGCGGTCACACAGCGCATAATTCTCTGGTAATTTGCGCAGCTGAGCTTGGCATATTCGGTTTGTTTTTTTGGTGTCTGTTCCTGTTTTCCACAGCGAGAGACGCACTAGCAGTTGCTTCGCCGGAGAATGTAAGTGAAGCAGTCCCAGCCATGCCAAAGGATGAAAGCTTATCGCAAGGGATAAGAAAGATTGAGGAGATCGACAAAGCGGAGATCAACCGTTTAGGGCGTTTGATGGTTTTATCGCTCACGGGTTTTCTGGTTGCAGGGTGGTTTTTATCTCGCGCCTTTGTTATGACTTTCTTCCTGTTGGGCGGCATGGTTGAAGTAGCCTACGAGATGGCATTGCAACGAGGAATGATAGCTCCCCGCATGCGGCTGTCGCGCGTGCTTATGTATACTGGCGGATTGGCGGTATCCCTAATCATATTGATGTACATCATGCTTCGAACTGTAAATCTAATGCATTGATTCAGTGTCGTCGCGGTTTCCAGCGACTGTGTTCAATGCAGAGTACGAGCCGATTTTTGCTGTTAGAGTTTTTGGTAGCCTGTATGAAGATTGCACACGTGGTTGACAGCATGGAGATCGGCGGCGCCGAAACGCTTGTATCACAAATGTGCCGTTTGCAGCGGGAACAGGGCCATGACCCATGCGTCTATGCTGTCTTGACTCTCGGTCCGCTAGGCGAACGGATGCGTGCAGAAGGTTTCGCCGTGCAGGCGAATGTTGGCCGCCACTGGTCAGATTCCGCGCGTAATTTCTTTAACGTTTTCAAAGAGTCGAAGCCCGATGTGGTCCATCTTCATAATCCGACCCCGACAGTGTATGCCGCCATCTCTGCCCGGATGGCCGGTGTACCCAACATTGTTTCAACACGGCACAGCCTCGTCGCACCGCCGCGCAGACTGCTTACGGAGTTGAAATACGCGGTTGCGGCTACTTGTTGCGACTGGGTCGTCGGCATCTGCGATGCAACCACAGTTAACCTCAAGAGCATGCACTGCGTTCCTGCGCGAAAGATTGTGCGCGTTTACAACGGTGCGAATCCGGTTTTGCGCGTGGCGAAAGAACAATGGCCGCCGAAGAGCGGATTTACGCTGCTTTACGCTGGCCGGCTTGAGCCGGTAAAGAACCACGCACTGCTGCTGAATGCCTTTCGTGTAGCTCTTCAGTCTATGCCGGGATTGCGTCTATGGATGGTGGGCGATGGCAGCGAACGTAAAAAGATGGAAAGCCTGGCCACGGAGTTGGGCCTCTCTTCACAAATCACATTCTGGGGGCTGCAGCTCGATGTGGCGCCGTTCTTTTCCGCGGCTGATGCCTTCATCATGTCGTCAACATCTGAGGGATTGCCCGTGTCGCTATTACAGGCATTCTCTGTTGGGCTGCCGGCCATAGTGACGGATGTTGGCGGGATGGCGGAAGTTGTACGGCTGGCGCGGGCCGGGGTTACTGTGCCGATATCTGATCCAGACGCGATGGCTGCTGCGATTCTGCGGATGGCGTCCAACAATGAGGAACGGGAGCAATATGCTGCGAATGCTAAAGAAGCGTTCGCCTTGCACTTTACTTTGCAGGCCATGGTTGATTCCTACATGGATCTTTATCGCAATACACCACGAGCCTGCCGCGCCTCGAAGGGTTGAGTGCGATCATTGAGTGCGACTATTTACGTGCAAGCAACCACATGCGCCTCATGATATGTTCGTAAAGCCAAACAAAAGTCGCGCTTGCCAGGATAATGCACAGGCCTTCGACCGGAAAACGGTATCGTAAGAATCCGAAGAAGATTAGCGAAAGAACAATATAGTGGAACACTCCTAAATGGATGATCCATCCAGGATTGTTGTTTCTCATAAAATAGATTGCGCTGGGAAAGAAACCAAGACCGAAGAGAACCAGGATTGGTCCCCACGACACCAGCGTGGCAACCCGGTAATACATGGGACTTCTCGGTTGCAGAAAGGGGGTCAATGAGCGACGGAACCGCGATTCAGCGAGGTACCACCATTTATCAGGATGATTACGCATCCACTGTATCGCCAGTTGCGTTTCGACATGATCGCGGATCACTTCGTTGTTTGGGGCGATAATCTGTTCCCGGTATTCCAGACGATCGGAAGTCGGCCATATATAGTAGCCATAGTAATCCGGGTCGGATACCACTACGCTGTTGTAACTGCCGAGCAAAACATCTCCACCTCCTGTTTGGAAGGGAATAAATGCGTGAAATATAGAGTAGTTGCGAATCGTCCAAGGAACGAGCATGACCAAGGCCACAAGTGAAATAGCTAAACTACGGACAACCAGTCGCGGTGTCTTCCGAAATTGCCAAATTGACCACGGGATCAGTAGCACAACCATCAACACCGCGTTTCCTCGCGTCAGCATGGCAAGACCGAGCAGGACGCCCGCTGCAATAGAGTGTGGCCAGCTCGGACGTTCCGCAAATTGCAGCGAGATCAAGATAAAGCAGCAGAATAAAAAAGTGAACAGCGGCTCAGACATCAATTGACTCGAGTACAGCAGTGCTGTCGGCCATACAGCATAGATTGCAGCCGCCAATAGCGCGACCTTATCGCTGAAGCACTTACGTCCGATTCCGTAGATAAGCAGTATCGTAAGCGTGTCCAGAACACACTGGAAAAACCGTACAACACTGTATCGATGACCAAAGGACCAATACAGACTCGCCCATAAAACCGATGTCCCAGGAGAGCGATAGGCTGTAGGATGCTCCATTAATTGCCCATCTGGTCTTTTCACGTCGGGGCTGATTCCGCTGTACCCATGTCCTTGGGCGAGATTCCAGGCATAGGAGTCGTATTCACTTGAATCCGAGCCATTCACGGGCGGCATAGCCCACCCTTCATGATTCGTTATTACAATGCGCGCTGCCAGCCCCACAACTAACAGCACAAGCAGGACACGGAAAGACAGTCTTTGCAAACTGCGCTTCCTGACATCGTTGTTGGACCGGATTTCATTGTCAAGGTTCATAGTCTTCGTCCATGCATGGCGGGTTGCTTTAATCTGGATTTCCTTAAACAATCTCGCCGACACAAGAGATTAAGCTGGCTGACCATATTTCATACAAATTCAGATTGTCGCATCTGCCCCTCACGGGACGAGCGCGCTAAGGTTGATCCAGTACAGGTATGCGATTCGTTACGGATTCCGCTTGCACTCATAAGTCAAGTGGATCGGAGTTCCCATATCGACGACTTCAAAGTCTGTTACCTTCAGGCCATATAAAGAGTGGGAATCGAAGTCCAAGTCTGCGTACTTTGTTTTTGTGTCTGCGTCGTTCTGTGCGGTGAGGGCAATTTCACCGCCGTCCGACAGGAACATGCCGTATTTCTGCATGGCGCGCGCGACGACCTGCGCCTCCGGCATCAATTGCGACACGTCGTACGAGGCTTTCAGGCGGAAGCGGGCGCCCATCGGCGGAGCCGTAACCGGCCCGCGCGGAGCGCCGGCGTGCGTGGCGGGATGCACAAAGACGTGCGCGCGAATCCGCGGATTGGGCAGTATGAAGCGGATGGCGTGGTCGATGTGCCCCACGGCGAGTTCATCGGCATTGAAGAGCAATGGCGCAATGGGGAAGCCGGCAGCGTCGGCGCTGGTGCACTGATCTCCTCGTCCCGAGGGAGGATACACCCGGTTGAGATCCCATACCGCAACAAATTGTGCGATAACGGCATTCTCTGCAACATGGGTCGAATAGGTTTCGTAAAGTTTGCCGTGACCGCGGTCGACTACGATGAGCTGGCAGTCGCCTTCGCACGACTCCATGCCGCTTCCGGCGGGGAGGGGAAACGTTGTTACGTTGTCCGAGTCCGCGGCATAAAACCCGGGGGCTTTGCGAAAGGGGACAAACGGGGTCTTGTCATCCGCCTGCAACACCCGCATGCCGAAATCGATATGAAATTTATTGTTGTTTCCCCAGCCGCCCGCATCGGCCAGCCAGGCAATCATGGCGGAGGATTGAGGATCGAGGGGCGCGTGACTGATGTCCTGCGTCCAGACAGAGCCCTTAGGAAAGTAGGGCGCAGGAGCGACAACGTTATCCGCCCTCGCCGCCCTAACCTTGCTGCTGCTGAATGTTCTGTCCAGTGCAATGGTCATGTGATTCTTGAGGTTCTGGGCTTTTTGAGCGAAGTCAATATGATTTTTGTGGAATTTGTACCCTGTGTAAGCAACTCCGATTCCCACAATGGCCCCTAGCGTAAAAATGGCCAGTTCCTTCATGATTTTCATAGCGGCCTTATGCTCCTCTCTCGCAAAGCAATCCTACAAAGAATTCTATACCCGATTATCTCCAGCACCGGGCTAAAAATATTTTCGCGGCTATGCGTTTGCGGTTTCAGCAGTTGTAGTCTGCTCTTTCGTCTGATTCGAAGTCCATATCTTCCAAAGAGGGTCCCGTGAAAAGAGAAACCTGTAAAGCCCCGCAACGGCCGCTGCCTTGAGCACCATAAACGCGCTGGCCGGGGCCGCGATGCGATACAGCACAGGAATCTTGTAACGCAGGCCGATAATCGCGATGAGCCAGCAGAAAATTTGAAGCGCGGCAAATGCGGCGTAGAGGCGTGAACCACTCGAAAGCACCAACGTGGAAACAAATAGCAGAACCAGCAGGTAAGGCACTACTAGCCGCATCACCTTGTGTGACACAAGCTGAAAGAAGACTGGATTTCGCGGGCTCAACGTCCACGGCGCTAGGCGGAAGAGCTGGAAGTTTCCTGCCAGTGTACGAACCTTGCGATGAAACTCCTCTTCGATTCTCGTTGGCCAGGTATCGTAGACGTAGGCGTTCACATCGAGAACCGACCTGTAACCCTGGCGGATGATGGAAAGCGGCTCGAACATATCGTCCAGGATCATGCCGTCCGGCTGAGGCACGGCGAGTTCGCGGCGAATCGCATAGAATCCGCCGTAAACGCCTACCGGAGAGCCGCAGATCGACTCACACGTCCTGATCCACTTTTCATAACGCCAATAGACTCCGCTGACCGCCGCGGAGGCGCCATCGTGACATTCCTTGCGCAAAATCAGTTCGCCGGTCATACAGCCAACCTTCGCATCGGCAAAATTGCTAACCAGTTGCTGAATAGCTCCTGGAGCTATTTCAGGCCGGATGTCTACAAAGAGAACGATCTCCGCTGTTGCCTTCGCCACGCCGGCGTTGACGGCAACCGCCTTGCCTCTGTGCTCCTCATTGATGATGGTGATGAGGCGCGGTTGACGCATACCCGTAAGCATTTCCGCTGTTCCATCTGTCGATCCGTCAGAAACAATAATGCTCTCTTTGATGTTAGGGTAATCAAGACTAAGCAAGTGCTCGATCTTGCGCGGGAGCAGGGCTGCGCCGTTATGCACCGCCATCACGATGCTTACACTGGGAAAGATGGGGCTAACAGCCCAGAGCCGTGGCCGCAGCTGCGAAAGCAGCCACATCACCACGGGGTATCCCAAATAGGTATAGAGAATGCCTACCAGCGACAGCCAGAAGATGATTCTCACTGGGCGCACCTGCGTAGAAGGATGGTTTTCGTGCATCTTGCAATAGAATTCTACTCCCGGTCATTCCTCGCGGCAGGGACACAGAGGGCTGGCGGTGCGGAGTTTGCTGTTTCGGGAATTATTGCCATCTCTTCCGCTTTTGAGAAATCCATATCTTCCAAAGCGGGCCACGCGTAAAGAGAAATCTGTAAAGCCCGGCAACGGCTGCTGCTTTGAGCACCAGCAGCGCGCTGGCCGGAGCCGCGATACGATGCAGCACGGGAATCCGGTAGCGCAGGCCAGCAATCGCGATGAGCCAGCCGCAAATCTGAAGAATGGCAAATGCTGCATAGAGGCGCGAGCTGCCCGAAAGCGCCAATGTAGAGACTAGCAGCAGGACCAGCAGGTAAGGCACTACGAGGCGCATCACTTTGTGCGAGACAAGCTGAAAGAGAACTGGATTCCGCGGGGTCAGCGTCCAAGGCGCAAGACGGAAGAGCTGGAAGTTTCCTGCCAGCGTGCGTACTTTGCGATGAAACTCCTCCTCACTTTTCCTCGGCAAGGTGTCGTAGACGTATGCGTTTTCATCGAGGACTGACCGGTAGCCCTGGCGAATGATCGAAAGCGGCTGGAACATATCATCCAGAATCAATCCGGCAGGCTGCGGCACAGCAAGCTCGCGACGAATCGCGTAGAAACAGCCGGAGACACCGACCGGAGAGCCGCAGATTGACTCGCATTTCCTGATCCACTTTTCATAGCGCCAATAGACCCCACTGACAGCCGCGATGGCGTTGTCGTGGCGCTCCTTGCGCAGAATCAGTTCACCCGCCACGCAGCCGACCTTAGGGTCGGCGAAGTTACTGACCAGCTGCTGAATCGCTCCCGGCCAGATCTCTGGCCGGATATCCAAGAAGAGTATTATGTCCGCCGTTGCCTTCTCCATACCGGCATTGATAGCAACCGCCTTGCCATTGTGTTCGTCAAGGATGACGGCAGTGAGACGCGGATGGCGTTGGTGAGTCAAATATTCCGCCGTGCCGTCTGTTGAGCCATCGGAGACAATAATGATCTCTTTGATGTTAGGGTAATCAAGACTAAGCAAGTGCTCGATCTTGCGCGGGAGCAGGGCCGCGCCGTTATGCACCGCGAGCACGATACTCACGCTAGGTGAGATAGGGCTGACTCTCCAGGGCCGTGGACGCAGCCGCGCAAACAGCCACATCACCAGCGGGTATCCCAAATAGGTATAGAGAATTCCTGCCAGCGACAGCCAGAAGATGATTCTCACTGGGCGCCCCTGCGCAAAATGATGGTCTTAATTGTTTCAAACATAATGAGCAAATCAAGGCTTATAGACTGGTGCTTGACGTAGTAGAGATCATATTCGAGTTTATGCTTGGTTTCCTCCAGGCTGGCACCGTATTGATAGCGCACCTGCGCCCATCCAGTAATCCCGGGACGAATCATGTGCCGCAGATCATAAAATGGAATCTCTTTGCTAAGCCACTGCACGAACTCCGGGCGTTCCGGACGGGGACCGACGAAGGCCATCTCTCCGCGAAGCACATTCCAGAGCTGCGGAATCTCGTCGAGCCGGGTCTTTCGCATGAATCTGCCAACCCGAGTGACGCGTGGATCGTCCTTGGTTGCCCACACCGCGCCCTGCGCTTCGGCATTCTGCCGCATGGTTCGAAACTTATAAGCAGTAAACAAACGTCCGCGCTTCCCGACTCGCGTTTGGCGGAAAAAAATAGGGCCAGGCGAAGAGAGGCGCACCGCAAGAATAATAAATGGGATAAATGGCATGCAGATCACAAGTCCAATAAAGGAGACTGCGAAGGAGAGAATGCGTCTGAAAAGCTGATGAGTCGTGCTCATCCGGAAGCCTTCTGTAAAGATTAGGGTACTTGGATTGAGCCCATCCAAAGGCAGTTTTCCAGAGAGCCTTTCCACCAGTGTGCTGGAATTCTCAATGACAACGCCAGTAATACGAAGATCAAGCAGTTCTCGAACGGGCATCGATTCGCGGCGGTCCTCCATGGCGACAACAACGCGATCAATGCCAGGCTTCGGGCCGTAAAACTCGCGCAGCTCCGCGGAAAAACGTTCAAGATGTCCTTGCACTCCGCTTTTGCCCTTCCATCCGATAATTTCCATGCCGGCATCGCGGCTGGTCCGCAGCAGCTCTACTACAGCGTGCGCACGTGGCCCGTTCCCCAAAACATAAACCCGCTCGCTGAACATGGGCAGGCCAATTATCCACTCATAGGCCCCGCGCCATAAGACAAGAAGAATCGCGAGGAACAATGTGCCTGCAAGAAATACATTAGGACCAATGTCCAACTCCGGAAATAAATAGACTAGCCCCGCGAGAACAAAAGAGAGTGCGCTGAGAACGAGCAGCAGGCGAAAGTATATCTCCCATCCCGCTGAGAAGCGACGCGGTCCATACAGGTCAAAGTAATAAGTGAGAAGCAGGGTAAAAGCGGTGATGACGGCAATCTTCAGTAAGCCGTTTTCATAGATCAGTACAAGACTCCAATCCGGGCCTGCGAACAATATCGTGGCCAGTAAATACGACCCGCTCACGAATATAACCTCGCAAAGTACGCGCGCCAGGGTTCGTGTCGGGTAGTATACATTGAAGAGTCTGGTCATCCCTTCCGCTCCACATCAATTCGTCCTGGCAATCTGACTTCGGCTTCTTGCTTGCCGTAGTAGTAAGAGTAAGAGGCGTTGGGAGGAACGTCTTTCACCGCATTCAGCACGAAACCAAGAATGCGCGAGTTGCTGAAGGCGGCTTGCGCACGCTGCGCTACATCGTAGGGAGTGCTGCCTCCCCGGGCAACAAGCAGAATTGCATCCGCGGCACGCGATAGGTCAACTGCGTCGGCAAACGCGAGGACCGGCGGGGAATCGATCAGAATCCAGTCAAAGTGCGGTGAGAGAACGCCTATCAGCTCTTCAATGCGATGATTGGCGACCAGTTCTGAAGAATTGTCGCCGCCGGCTCCGGCGGGGATAAAGGTGAGATTAGAAATACTGCCAGTCAGATCGGCTTCAATGAGACTTGATATTTGATTGCGCTGCATGATCTCTTCCGGTTCTGCGGTAGCCGCAAGGTACTCCGTGAGACCGGGCATATCCGGAGCTCCGAGGATAGCGTGGAGCGAAGGACTGCGCAAATCGCCGTCGATGAGCAGAACCCTGTTGTTCTTGTTGCGTGCCAGGCTGATTGCCAGGTTTGCCGTGACAAATGTCTTGCCTTCCGCGGGCACGCCGCTGCTGACAAGAATCGTCTTGAGTTCTGCCTGATTGCGAAATTGGTAGAGTTTGGACCGCAGGCCCCGAAATTGCTCAATGCTGTCGCCGCGATCTCCTAGTGTCGGAAAGAAGGTCATGGATGGGTTCCACGAATACTTCGCGATATTCTCAGTGTTGACTTCGGCCCTGATTGACGGCAGGGCCTCTGCGCTGGGAATAGGGGGCGGCGGGGTAAATGTATTGGCGTTCGTTCCCCGGGCGGCTTTCCTTTCAATATCCGCCCTTTGAAGGGCATCGTAGATACGGCTCATATTTCTCTTTCCTTAAATGAATCCTCGCCGTCGGCGGCGGGTGTGATTGTGTCAAGCATATTTGGTTGCAGCGAACGCTTCATTAACGCTTGCATGGCCGAGAATGAGATCGTAAATGGATGCTGAACTAAATCTAGCTCCAGACCCACCGACTCAACAATGTGCGCAGGTATGGGCTTGACCTGTTCCGCGTAAGCGTAGATCAACGTATGCTCGCAGAGATGATTGATGATGCGCGGAATCCCTTTTGAGTAGTTATATATAAGCTCAGTCGCTTCAGGTAAAAACACCTGACTCGTGGCTCCTGCGATGCGCAGCCTCTCTTCGATATAGGCCAGCGTCTCCTCGACGGTAAGCGGCTGCGTTCTGCACCATAATGCGATGCGTTGGCGAAGCTGGCGGAGGCTTGGATGATACAGCTTTTCCTCCAACTCGGGCTGCCCAGAAAGAATAATCTGCACCAGCTTCTCAGACGAAGTTTCGAGGTTGGTCAACAAGCGTATCTCTTCGAGAAGTTCCCAGGAGAGATTTTGCGCTTCATCGACCACGATGGCACATAGCTGCTGGGCGCGATAGCGCTCGATGAGCCAGCTATTGAGTTGTAAAAGCATGGCGGACTTGGTCCGCGTTGCGGGCGGAATGCCAAAGTCGGTAAGCAGAAATTCAAAAAAATCGAGCACTTCCAAGCGAGGGTTGAAGACGAATGCCGTTGTAATGCGCCCTGTTTCGAAGGTGTTAAGTGCTGATTTGAGCAGCGTTGTCTTGCCAGTCCCCACCTCCCCTGTCATCACCACAAAACCCTTGCGCGCCGTAATGCCGTATTGCAGGCACGCAAGTGTCTCCTTGATCTGCGGCCTCAGGAAGAGAAACCGCGGATCTGGACTCGCTCCAAAAGGAAGTAGGCGTAGACCAAAAAAAGATCTATACATGGCTATCCAGACACGCTTTCAAGGGATTTGTTTGTTCGAGAAAAAAGTTTCTTGGGCTTGCTGATCATGCGGGGGTAATCCAGATCAACGATGTAAGAGACGACCGCCAGTGTTGGCAGCTTGGTAAATGCTAAAATGTCGCTCTCGTTGCGCAGGGATTTATCGCGGAACTCGAGCAGTGCGGTAAGCAGCAAACCAAGACCCAGGCCAGATGCAAGGCCGCCCCCCGCAAAAATAAGATGATTTGGGAAGGTGGGAGCATCGGGAAGATTGGGAGCATCCATCACGCGAAACTGCTCGCCTTGCTGGCGATGCTCAAGCGCCGTGGCCATCGTTGATTGATTCATCTTGGCCAGCAGTGTGTTGTAGAACTGCAAAGCCGTGTCATGGTCGCGTGTGATCTGTTTGTACTCTTCCTCGATCAGGGGGCTTGACTCAATCCTCGCCTGATAGGCGCGAATCTGCTGCTCAATGTTAGTCTGATCCTGCTTGGCGGTGGCTATAGCATCCTGCAGTGCGTGAAGTTGTATTTTGAGGTGCCGAACTTGGGGTGAGTCGGAAGCTGTGACTGTTGTTTCGGTCTTGACTGGTGCAGCCGCGCTGTGTGCGATCTCCTCCTTCAGATTGGCAATCCTGCGCTTGTTCGCTACTACGTCAGGATGGTCAGGCGTGTAGAGTGATTCCAAATTTTCTTCCTGAGCAAGGGCAGCTTTTAACTGGGCATCAAGTGAGTCCTCTGGTTTCCCTGTGGCAGGATCAATGCGGGACGAATCCGCGGGCTGGGCGATCATGGCTTCAAGCATGGTCTCTTCCTGGCGCATGCGGCTGATCTCTTGTGTTTTGGCATCCAACCTGGCTGTAAGAGATTGAAGAGTGCTTTCATTTGCACTTCCCATGGCAAGGTTCATCTCCCCAATGCGGATTGTCTGCCCGGGAAGCCTATTGATATTCTTTCGCTCAAAATCTGCAAGCTTTGCCTCCTGCTCATCAAGATTTCTTTTTGAATCAGCGAGTTGCTGCTTCAGAAAATCCGTTGTTCCTTCGGCAGACTCCTCGCGCGCGCTTAGATTCGCGCTGATAAACAGCGACGTTATTTCGCCGCACACCTGCTGGGCGGTGCGGGCGTCAGAAGCTTTGTATGTGATGTAGAAACCCGGCATCCCGCGCGTCGCCTGGCTGGATTGAATCGGGTTGATTCCGATTGCCTTGCGCGTCATATCGACACGGTCGTCCATGGTGGATTTGCTGTTCGCATACAGGTTGAATCGCTCGATGATCGGCTCAATGCGCGAGCGGCTTAATATCTGCTCCCTCATCGACGCCAGACGCGCATTCAGATCTTCATTGATCACCGGCTTCACATAATCCTCTGGAACTTTTTGCTGCTCGATAAGCACCAGCGTCTGGGATATGTATTGTGGAGGCAAAGTATAACTTATCCCGGCGCCGATTCCCAGGAAGAGGACCGTACAAATCAAAATCAATAAGTATCGCCGCTTCAGGATCTCTGCGTAATCCTGCATGGTCATTTCACGATGCCCGAGCATAATCCTCCTTTAATGGTTACTTTCTGAGGTGCGTTTCCCGCGGAGAGTAACCGATGCCGAATCCGATTACGTGCGACAGTCCGCTGATGGCATTTGCCGGAAGCGCAGCGCTTGTCGTCTGATGTATTGCTGTGTAGTTCGCGTTTACGACGATGTATCGTCCCCATTGCCGCGTCACCGCCACTCCGCCATACTCTGCATAGGTCACGCCAGACGGTTTCAATCCCTGGGTGCGCATATATGCACCAGTAGCGTTGACATTCAGGTTCTTTCCGATCTTCCGCGAAAGCCCTGCCGTGGCGTCATAATTGTGTACCCCGATTTGCGTAGATACCCCCGCGCCCCCGCTGGCTCCCTGGTTATAGCTCAGCGTCGCTGTCGTTCGTCCGGCATCGTAAGTCGCATTCGCGTTCACCGTGACGTCCGTCGATGAGGGTACAAACGTGCTGTCTGAACTTTGGATCCACTGCGGCCCGGCTCCAGCGCTCGTCCTGAACCTCCGGCTCCACGTGCGTTCGTAGATAAACATCGCCGACTGAGTTCCCATGGTGAAGGACGTATATCCCGGATAGCTGATGTGAGTAAAACTGTATTGGCCCGAAATTGAGTTGAGTGCATTCAGCCTTCGGGTAATTCTCGGGCCCGCCTGCAACGAATTGATCTCCAGTCCGTTGCCGTCAGGGAAACGCAGAATTTCGTAGCCTCCGCTGATGCTGAGATCGGTTGCATGGTTGAGTCTGTGTGTGAAACTTGGGCTCGCCGTATTATTAATGCTTCGAGTATTCTGCGTCAGAATCGGCTGGCTGGGCTCGCCGGGCGCTCCCGGAAGGCCGCCCACGCCGGGAATTCCGGAAAATCCTATTGGTGCCTGAGGCATATAGCTCACATCGTCGCTTAGATTGAATGTCCAGGAGCGTCCAAGAAAGCCTTGCGATGCTAAGAGATGCTGAAATATCCCGGTGCTCTCGCCCGGGCCGGAAATCGTCCACATATCTCCACCGGAATAGCTCAGCGCGAAAGGATGGGCAGTACCGGCATTTGAGTAGGCCACTTCTCCGGACACGACGCTCATCTGCCTGTTGCCCTGAGTCCCGCCGTTAAACTGCGCGGTTTGCGTATAGTGCAGATCGTAGTGCAGCGTCCCGCTTAACGGCAGGCCGGAGGGCCCGGTTGCGGCGGGAACAACTTGCGCCCTTGCCGCGGCGCTGACGATTACGAGGATCGCCATTAGTATGAGATTTGGTTTCATTTGGTTTGCCTTACGGAACAACAATCGTATCGCCCGGGCTCAGAGAGAGATTGAGCGAACTGTCGCCCTTCAATGCTTGTTTGTACTGCACGGGAATCTTCTGCTGCTTTCCGCCTTCGCTGCGAAGAATGTAAATTTTCTTCGCGTTGGCGTACTGCGTGAGGCCGCCGGCCGTGGCAATTGCTTGAAGCAGGGTCATTCCGGGTGTCATCTCCAGTGGTCCCGCCCTGCCAACCTCGCCTATCAGATACACTTTCTTACTGTTTATCCCTTGCACAGTAACGGTGACATTGGGATCCTGAATGTACTTCTTCAGCTTGGCAGTTACTTCATCTGCCAACTGCAGCGGCGTCTTGCCGGCGGCCATGATATCACCAAGAAGGGGCAACGAGATCATGCCGTCTGGACGAACAAGCAAGCTGTTTGACAGGGTCGGCTCTTTAAACACAGTAACCGTTACAACATCGGATGCGCCGATGACGTAGCTGTCCGGTACAACCGGCGCGGCCGCGGCTGTCGCTGACGGCTGAGTCGTAACTGGCGCTGGCGGCACTTTGTCTTGAGCGGGGCTTAAAAGCGCCTGGGCAAGCAATGCCACAATCAAAAAGCTTCCCGTTTTCATGGTGCGACTCCATTCTTGCAGAATGCTGATTGGTTGTCCGTTTCGATCTGCTTGAGCTTGTAAAGCAGAGCCTTATAGCTGATTCCTAAATCGACCGCGGCTCGTTTCCGATTGCCGCCAGTCGTAACCAGAACCTCAGTGATCAACTGGCGTTCGACCTGGATCGACGAGGCCCGCGTGGCTTCCTTCAGTAGCGGAGGCCTGCGGCTCCCCTTCTGGCTCCCCCATGGCGCTGCCGCCTTGATGGCCGCCAGAGATATTGCCTGGTCGCCGATGGCGACAATCGTTTTGATTACCGTCTGAAGTTCTGTCAGATTGCCGGGCCAAGAATGCTCCATAAGATGATTGATAATCTCCTTGCAGAGAACCGGCTTGGGGCGATCAAACTGTTTGGCGTATTGCGTCATTAGCATATCGGCGATAGACAGAATCTCTGGCTTCCGGCAACGCAGAGGAGGAATCCGAAATGATACCGCCGAAGCAAGGTAGTAGAAATCCTCTCTCATGCGCCACGATTTGACCTCTTCCGGAAGGTCACGGCTCGAGCCACACAGCAGGCGGCAGCTTTGCGCCTGTTCTGAGCGAAAATAGGTGTTGACGAGCAACTCCTGCAAGGAAAGGCTAAGCTCCGTTATTTCAGCCAGATAGAGCGTTTCCTTGGTGGATAGCGCCGTTCGCAGGGCCGTGGCGTTGGCATCCATGCAGCGAATCTCCTGGAACGCGCCACGGGACAGATTCGAATGGGCATGGATTTGCGCTGCAATTGTGCGCTTCCCGGCGCCGTGCTCACCCAGGATCAGGACGGGGCAATCACTGTCGGCAATCCGGGCAATCGCTCGCTGAATCCGCATCTCGGTGAGCGGGGACAGCCTCGCTTGCCGCTTCCCATTATGAATCATTGCAATTGTTGCCATTCGGGGACCATGTTTCACATCATCTTTAGCTGTTCTAGTTCCTGGCCTCGGAGCGCAAATCAAGGAATGGGATCCCTTGTTGATTATTGACCTTCGGGCGCGCTTCCTTAGGCGAGTCTAAAGATTAGGCAGGATTATTTCCTCCCACAGGTAAACAGTGTACCATTGATTAGCCTGGAGAAGTGGAAATGATTTTCCTGCCGTACCGGAAAGTGAATTCCATATCATGTGGATTTCCATAGGGAAATGACCTTTCCCCTCTGTTTTTCTTCCCGTTCTCGTATTGTTAATCTAGAGTAGTACAGGTATTTAAGCTCCTGGAAAGGGATAATGGCTCAGAACGCACAGATTCACGCTGCTCCTCCGGGTAACTGGAGAACCTTCTACCCCCATTTAGCATTGGGTTCTATAGCTATCTGCCTGCTGGTCGTGGCAGTTTATTACCAGGTGCTGGCGAAACTTGTTACCGATTGGTGGCAAATACCTGATTTTTCTCATGGTTTCCTGGTGCCCCTGTTCTCGGCATATCTGGTATGGGAAAAGAGAAAGGCCCTGCGCAGCATTCAGCTCGCTCCTTCCTGGAGTGGACTTGGTGTCATAGTCCTGGGACTGGTTGTTCTGCTCCTGGGGGTTTACGGTTCCGAGCTATTCCTCGCACGAGTTTCGCTCATCATTTTGCTGGCCGGGCTGGTGCTTTGCTTTGGAGGGCGTCAGTTCTTGAAAGAGCTGCGTTTCGCCCTGCTGGTCCTCTTGCTGGCTATACCAATTCCTGCTATTGTTTTCAATCAGATAACCTTCCCGTTGCAGATCCTGGCTTCCAAGTTGGCCAGCGCTCTACTTCCTCTTTTTGGCGTGCCGGTTCTGCGCGAGGGCAATGTCATCGAGCTCCCCTTAATGAAGTTGGAGGTGGCTGAGGCCTGCAGCGGCATCCGCTCCCTGATGAGCCTGTTTACGCTCGCCGTTTTTTATGGATATTTCCTGGAGAAGTCCTTCTGGCGGCGTATGGCGCTCGTGCTGGCCAGCATTCCCATCGCCATTGCGGCCAACGCTGTGCGCATTCTCGGCACTGGGCTGTGCGTTCAATACTGGGATCCGGACAAGGCTTTGGGCTTTTTTCACGAGTTCTCCGGCTGGGTCATCTTTTTAGTCTCTCTTGCGTGCTTGTTTATATTCCAACGTGTGATGAGCCTATTCCCGGTAAAAAGGCGGCAGATATGAAGAACCTGCGTTTCTGGACCGTAGTTCTGCTGTTGGCCGCTACCGGACTGTTCCTGCATACGCGCGCCGCTGTCGATAAGAATCCTCCCAGTGAGCCGTTGTCGCAGATACCGGTTCAGCTTGCAGGATGGACGGGAATCGACCAGCAACTCAATAGCGAGACGCTCGATGTTCTCGGAGCCGGAGATGTTCTGGCGCGCCTCTATACCCAGGCTGGGCAGCCGGAGCCAATCGGCCTTTTCATCGGCTACTTTCCCACACAGAGAACCGGCCGGACCATTCATTCTCCTAAAAACTGCCTGCCGGGCGCTGGTTGGGTCTTCGAGTCGTCAAACTCGGTCGATTTAATCGATGTGAGTGGTAAATCACATCGCGTGGGCGAGTACATTATCACCAACGGTTCAGTAAAACAATTCGTCATTTACTGGTACCAGGCGCATGGACGCAGTATCGCAGATGAGTACATGGCGAAGTTTTACATGGTTCTTGATGCAATTCGAACGAATCGCACGGATGGAGCGCTGGTCAGGGTCATTACCCCGATCTCTTCCGGAGAAGACATTTCGGCAGCTAAAAAACGCGCCGAGAAATTTACCGCGCAGCTTGCACCATTGCTGCCGCGTTTTATCCCTGACTAAGCGCACTGAATATGAGGGAGAGGCAACGCTGTTTAGTCCATGGCTTTAGATAAAGCTGTTCGACAGACAGCCTGAAAGGATGGAACAAAGTGGAGAGCAGAGTCAAGACAATTCAATTTGGCAGCATTGACAGGCGGAGCTCGCGAAATCTTTACGCGGCTCTTGGGATAGTTGCGCTCTTTCTGTCGCTTACTTTATTGTCAGGGTGCTTCCGCGATCCCAACGTGCGCAAGCATAAATATCTTGAGAGCGGACAGAAGTATAGCGCCCAGGGCAAGGATAGGGAAGCCGTCATTCAATATTCCAACGCCCTGAAGATTGACAAGAACTTCGCCGAGGCGCATTACGCCCTGGCGCAGTCTTATCTTCATCTGGGTGCTTTGAGCGCGGCTTACGGCGAGCTCTTGCGGACCGTAGACTTGCAACCGGCAAATTACAAGGCGCGCATCGATCTGGGAAACATGATGCTTGCCGGAGGCAGAATCGACGACGCCAAGGCACAGGCTGACGCGGTAATGGCGGCACAGCCGGACAACGCCGATGGCCATGCCTTACTTTCCCGCATTGCAGCCAGGCGGGGAGATAAGGATCTGGCACTTTCCGAAATTCGTCGCGCGCTGGAACTCTCCCCCAACGAAGCGCCGCTTCATGAAACCCTCGCCTTGTTCGAAGTGGGTGATGCCACAAAAAGCGCTTCTGTCGAAGACGAATTGAAGAAGTCGATCGCGCTCGATCCGAAGTCCGTGAACGCCAAGCTCCTGCTGGCCGCTTTCTATGCAAAGAATAACCGCTGGCCGGAGGCGGAGCAGACTTGCCTCAGCGCCATTGCTACCGACCCCAAAAACCTGACTGCACGGGAAAGCCTTGCGCAGATTTACCTGAAACAGAACAATCAGCCAAAAGCAGAGGAAACGCTCCGCCAGGCTTCGAACGACCTTGCCGACAACCCTCAGGGTGTGCGCTTGCTGGCGGACTATTACACCGCCACTGGACAGATTGACAAGGCCAAGGCGGAGTTTGCCGGCCTTGCTAAAAAGTACCCCAAGAGCCTCTCCGTGCAGGAGGGATACGTCCGGATTTTGCTTCAGGTCAAGGACTATGCGACTGCCCAAACTGTGATATCAGAGTTGATGAAGAAGAACGGCAAGGATCCCCAGGTTGCCGTGCTGAACGGTATTGTGCTGCTTAACAACGGAAAGGTTGCAGACGCGGTCAATGCCCTTCAAAGTGCGGCCAATAATGCCCCCAAGGACGCCTTCATTCAGCTTTGGTTGGGCAGGGCAGCGCTTGCCAAGGGAGACAGCGGTTTGGCGGAGAAGAGCTTCCGTCAGGCGGTGCAACTGAATCCCCGCTTTTTGGAGGCGCAGGAGGAACTCGCGCGCATGGCAACGCAGCGTGGCGATATGAGCTTGCTGTCCGACGTTGCGGAGAAGACAATTGCCGCCGCTTCCGGTTTCCCCGGAGGCTATCTGTGGCGCGCAATTGTCGAGCTGTCCCATAACGAGCAGGACAAGGCCGAGGCCGACATGAAAACAGCCATCAGCAAGGCCCCGCAAAGCGCGCAGGCTTATCTAATGCTCGGCGATCTTCGCTTCGCGCAGAAGAAATATGCGGATGGCGCCACGTATATGGAGCAGGCCTTGCAGTATGATCCCAATTCCACCAGCGCCTTGCGCGGGCTGGTCGGTTACGACCTCTACAAAAAGCAGCCAGCCCAGGCTCTCGCCCGCATCAACGCGCAAATCGCAAAGAGCCCGAAAAACAGCGGCTTCTACGACCTGCTGGCTCAGCTTCAGATACAAAACAAGAATCTGGATCAGGCCGCTGCCGCGGCGCAAAAGGCCATGGAGGTTAATCCCGATGACGGCGAGGCGGTTTCAATCTTCGCCCAGCTCCAGGTACAGCGAGGCCAGGCGGCCAATGCCATAACCGCATGGGAGCAATGGTCAAAGTCTCATCCCAACAATGCTGGCGCCCTTGCCATCCTGGGAACCCTGGAGGAGTCGCGTGGAAATGGGAGCAAGGCCGAGGATTACTACAAGAAGGCGCTTGCCATCCAACCGACACAGTCTGTTGCCGCCAACAATCTTGCATACAGAATGCTTCAAAATGGCGGCAATGTTGATGTAGCCTTAACGCTGGCGCAGACTGCACGCCGCGGAATGCCAAATTCTCCCAGCACTGCGGACACTCTGGCGTGGGCTTATTACCAAAAGGGAACCTACGGCTTCGCCCGCGATCTTCTGGAAGAAGCAATCAAGACCTCTCCTAACAACGCCGCAGCCCAATATCACCTGGGAATGGTGTACGCCAAACTAGGTGACAAAACCAACGCTGCGACTCATCTCAAGAAGGCCATTTCGCTGGCCCCGGATTCGCAGGATGCTAAGGACGCGAAGACGGCATTGCAGGGATTGGGCTAGACAACAATGAAGTTCTGAAACGGCCCGGCAGCGCTATGTGCGCTGCCGGTTGACTCTAGATGAGGATTCCCGGTGCGGGCGGATGACTCGCACTTGCTTTTTCGACCAGAGTATATTCCGATATGACAAATACTAGAACCATCGCCAAGAATGCTAGCTGGTTTGGCCTCGAAAACATAATCAATATAGTTGTTACCGTCTTTTCTTCGATCGCCATTGCCCGTACCCTGGGACCTTCGAAGACAGGTTATATAGTTTTTGTCTCATTTATTGCTGGGGTGGTCAGCAGCTTGGGAGGATTTGGAATCCCTGCTACTACGCGGAAATATATGGCCGAGTTCCTGGGCAAGGGTGACCGGGGAACTGCAAGGTTTATCTATTTCCGCACATTGCTGCTCCAGACAGGCTTGGCAACTCTGGCAACCGGCGGACTTCTGTTCTGGGTGCTCACTCATGCCCCCGGTGATTACAAGCTAGCATCGGCGTTGATTGTGCTCAGCATTTGGCCCGCAATGGTCAATTCCATCTCAGCGCAGGCCAATGTCGCCACGGAAGATTTGTTTGCAAATCTGCCGCCCTCCGTCTTGTCGATGCTCACTTACTTTGTCATGATTGCGCTTACTGTGGTGTTGAAATGGGGTGTGATCGGCATAGGCGCGGCGCAGTTGAGTATGCGCGCCGTCGATTTTCTTCTGCGGCTGTTTCCAACCTTCAAGCGCATTCTTGCATGGGAGTCAATTAACCTTTTCCCACATGAATTGCGAAGGCGAATGATGTCTTTTGCGTGGCAGAGCGTTGTCAGCATGGCCGTGGCGCTGATCGTCTGGAACCGCTCAGAGGTTATCCTGATGAAGTCTCTATGCGCTGATATTCGCCAGATCGCGTATTATTCGATAGCTTTTAGCATGTCGGACATGCTGCTGTTGAGCGCCACGATCTTCGGGTCGGCGACCAGCGCAACGATATTTGCTCAGTATGGTCGCGATAAGTCCAGGCTCCCAGAGATTTCGTCTGCCGCGTTTCGCTACCTTGCGCTGTCCTCGATTCCTCTGCACTTCATTGCCACAGCTCTCGCTGCGCCGGCGATGCTGCTTGTCTACGGACACCAGTATGCGGGCGCCGCCATGGTGGTGACTGTGGCTCCTCTGCTGTGCATGCCCAAAGCCTTCGCTGGCCCCGTGCAGAGTCTTCTGGAGAGCAACGAGCGCCAGCGTTATGTCATCATGGCGACCGTCATAGCTGGCATCGTCGATATAAGCGTAGCCTGGAGCCTCATACCATCGTTCGGCGCGGTCGGCGCATGCATAGGCAGCGGTGCGGCGCAGGTCACGGCCGTCGCCATCATGTGGGCCATCGGCATTCACCTCTACAAGGTAAAACTTCCCTGGCTACAGGTGGCAAAAATCGCTTTCATTAGCGCGCTGGCGGCATTGACCGCGCATTTTATTGCTGTGCGCTTGTCGCCTGTGTGGGCCATTCTGTGCGGCGGAAGCGCCGCCCTCATCGTTCTTTTCGGTCTTCTTTACCTGATGCGTGTGCTTGAACCGGAAGACCGCTTCCGGCTAAGCACTGTGGTCAGGATGCTTCCTAAACAAATCGCCATCCCGGCAGACTCGATTCTGGACGCGCTGATTCGCCTGTGATGAATCAATGCTGCCGCGATCAACACTTTATATGGATCAACAACGCACAAGCATGGATGATGGACGAGAGCTGAAATCGGAGGCCGTTCCAACGGCGGCATTTAATCGGATCGAGAGGAGTTCGGATTTGAAGATTAGCGTTATCATTCCCGCTTTCAATGCCGAGCGGTATATCGCCAAAGCCATCGAGAGCTGCCTCAGCCAAACCTATGCTCCTCACGAAATCATCGTTATCGACGACGCATCGACCGACGGCACTGCCGCGATTGCGGAATCATTCCCTGCGCCCGTCCGTGTCATCCGTCTGACGGAGAACAATGGAGTATCGGTTGCTCGCAATCGTGGTGTCGCGGCTTCCACGGGCGATTGGATCGCATTTCTCGACGCCGACGACTGGTTTCTTCCCGACAAGCTGGAGTTGCAACGGCGATGCGCTTTGGAGAACCCGAAAGCCGTGCTGATCTATACGGGCTATCGAATGATCGGCATCAATGGTTCGGAGTCCTGCGGCCGGTTTTTTTCGCCCAGGGAACTCTGGCCGAGGCTTCGCTACCGCGATGACATTAATCTCTCCTCTGTCCTGCTGCACCGCGATGCATTCGACGCGGTGGGAGGATTTGATCCCGCTTTTCACATTGCCCAGGACTGGGATCTATGGCTGAGGCTCGCTGCCCGCTATTCCGTGAAAATGTTCGCCGCGGTGCCCGAACCGCTGGTAGTGTATCGGAGGGTAGCCGGAAGCCTAAGCTCAAACGCCATGCGATATTACTATGATCGTGTTCCGATTATAAACAGCTCTTGCCTCTTGGGAACCGCTGGTCTCTCCCGGTTTCTCTGGCGTTTGAGAATCTCCGCATTTAATTATTTCGATACATCGATCGCCTTGCGTGAGGAAGGCTCTCTGTTGGCTCTGCCTTTTATCCTCAAGAGCATCGCTCTATGGCCCTTCCCATGCGACGGGATGCCCCTCACGCGTTACAAAGTTGCCGCGGTTATGATAAAACAACATCTACATCGGCGTTTGTCCAAGTAGGTATTTCAGCAAGATATCATCCGCCTGGGATAAGAGAGTAAGCATAACGATGACAATTTCCGGCATCAGAATCAGCGTCGTCATTCCCGCTTACAATGCGGAGCGTTTTTTGCCGCGCTGTCTCAAGTCCGTCTTTGCGCAGACACTCAAGCCGTATGAGGTCATCGTCGTCGATGACGGCTCCACCGACAACACAGCGGCGCTGGCTGAGCAGTTGGGCGCCAGAGTAATCCGCCGTCAGAATGGCGGGATAGCGGACGCCAGAAACGCCGGAATTCAAATTGCTTCCTGCGAATGGATCGCAATGCTGGATGTGGACGATCTGTGGGCTCCGGAAAAACTGGAACGTCAGGCTGCCTGCATTCAATCCGATACCGTGCTGTTGTACACCGGCATCAGGATCTTCGATGATAGCGGCGTTCGTTCAGTGCATCCCGCAATCGACGCAATCTCGGCTAGAAAGATGTTGCGCTATTGTAATTCGATTACGCCCTCGTCTGTCATGGTCAGGCGCGATGCGTTCATGCAAGTCGGAGGTTTCCGCAAAGGTATTAACGCCTGCGAGGACTGGGGGTTGTGGTTCCGCATGCGGCCGCTGGGGCAGTTCGTAGCTGTTCCTGACGCTCTGACGGACTACTATGTTCACCCCCATAGTCTCAGCTCCGATCCGGAAAAAATGCTGCAAGGTGCCGAGACGATCATCAATATGACGCTGACTGCTGATCTGCGGGGATTGAACCGCTGGGCCTGGAAGCATCGAATTCTCGCGGTGCAGTTGCACAGCGCTGGACTGATTGCACGGGATAACGGGCTTAGTAGTGAACTTCGCTATCTGTTCCGGTCGCTGTGTGAATGGCCCTCTCCCTTTTGGCAGCCCTGGCGTTTTGCCACGTTTGTGATAAGCGCAAGAAACCAGCTTCGCCGGCGAAGAGGACTTCTATGAATCGCGTCTCAGACCAGGGAATCTGGATTGAATCCGATGTTCCCTTAACCAACATGCTTCAGTGGTCAATACCCTTACGGTTGGTGCGGGCTGTCTGCGCGGGTGAAACCGCGGATCTGGGCAGCGTCTCGCCGCTCCTGGCAAGTAATCTGGAAACCCTCCGCGATATCTACGCCGCCTGGATTCCCGGCCACCGGGTGCCGCTGAACTTTGAGTTGTCCTCCGATGAGGTTGCTTCGGCCGGCGGTGTATCGTTGTTCTTTTCCGGAGGTGTAGACAGTTTCTATTCCCTCATCAAGCACCAGAACGAAATCGACAATCTCGTCCTGGTTCACGGTTTTGATATCCCCTTGGCAGACACCAGGACATTCGAACTCGCTGAAGTACAGGCACGTGAGGTGGCTCGCCTTTTTGCTAAGCGCCTGATCATTGTAAGAACCAATATGCATTTTGAGCAGCCTGGCGTTCCCGGCGATTGGGGAATGTACCATGGTGCTGCGCTAGCAGCCGTCGCTCATGCGTTAGCTCCCAATCATAGAAAGGTATACATCGCATCTTCCCACTCCTATGCCGATCTGCATCCCTGGGGATCGCACCCGCTGCTGGACCCGCTTTGGTCAACCGAGGCAGTCCAGATCGTCCACGATGGCGGAGAAGCTCGCATGGATAAGTTGCGTGTCTTGGTTCAGTACCCCGAGGCGTTTTCGCGTCTGCGCGTATGTTGGCAGAATACAGGTAATTACAACTGCGGCCTCTGCGAGAAATGCGTCAGGACCATGCTGGGTTTGCGCGTCCTCGGCGTCGATCGCTGCGCTGTGTTTCCAGATACTCTTACGCCGGAACTCGTGAGTCAGCAAACGCTCAACAACGATTCCGTGCTGCACTGGCGGGAATTGCTTTGTGCCGGTCTCCCACCAGCCCTGAACGCTGCGGTACAATCGGCCATCCATAGCTACGAAACCGGCCTGCCGCCGCGAACAGGTCATTTCAAGCGCGGTGTCAAACGCTGGCTATACGCCGCGCGCAACGCTGGAAGGGCCTTGATGGCGCCGATCGATCCATCTTGAAGTTTAGTATTGCCTCGATTGTTGTTTTATCATTCATGTTTGCATTCGCATATTGCCTTCAGGGAGTAACCGATGAACCGAGTGACGGACCAGGGTATTTGGATTGAATCCGATGTGCCTTTAGTCAATTCGCAAGAGTGGTTGATACCGTTACGGCTGGTCAAGGCCATCGCCGAGGGAGAACCGGTAAATCTGGGTAGTGTCTCGCCGCGCTTAGCGGGCAACCTGGAAACAATCCGTGACATTTACGCCGCATGGATTCCTGGCCGCAAGATACCGCTCGAATTTGAACTGTCCAGTGATGTCGCTGCCCCAGGAAAATGTGTATCGCTTTTCTTTTCGGGTGGAGTAGATAGTTTCTATTCCCTTATCATGCACCGGGATGAGGTTGAGAATCTGATTCTGATTCACGGCTTTGACATTCCCCTGGCGGAAACAAAGACGTTTGAACTGGCCTTGGAACAGGCTCGAGAGGCGGCCCGCCTCTTCAGCAAACGTCTGATCGTGGCAAAGACTAATCTGCATTGGGAAGAATCAAGTCTGTATATAGATGCCCCCCGGATTCCCTGCGGTTGGGCAATATACTGGGGTGCGGCGCTGGCAGCCGTTGCTTATGCGCTCGCGCCTAATCACAGGAAAATCTACATTGCATCGTCTACCTCATATGCCAATCTGCACCCGGACGGATCGCATCCGCTGTTGGATCCGCTCTGGTCTATTGAGGCGCTCCAGATTGTCCACGACAGCCCGGAGTCCCGCATAGATAAGTTGTGTGTCGTGGTTCAATATCCCGAGGCGTTGTCGCGGTTGCGCGTCTGTTGGGAGAACCTTGGCGTCAATAATTGTGGTCTCTGTGAAAAATGCGTCAGAACCATGCTGGGCTTGCGCGCCCTCGGAGTAGATCGCTGCGTAGCGTTTCCTGACACTCTTACGCCGCAGCTCGTTAGCCGGCAATCACTCAGCAATCGGTGCGTAGGGTATTGGCGTGAATTGCTCTGCGCCGGTCTTCCGCCTGATCTGCATACCGCTGTGCAATCGGCCATCCATAGCTACGAAACTGGCCTGCCGGTGCGCACAGGACATTTCAAACGAGAGGTTAAGCGATGGCTATACGCACTGCGCAACGCCGGGAAGACATTGATGTCGCCGGTCGATCGCGGCTGAGGCGCACGCGCCTCGTTCCCCGAACCGGTAAACTTATGAGCACGCCTACTTTTTCGCCAACGGGAGATAATGCATGAACCGAGTAACACATCAGGGAATCTGGATTGAATCCGATGTGCCTTTAGTCAATTCGCAAGAGTGGTCGATACCGTTACAGCTGGTCAAGGCCATCGCCGAGGGAGAACCAGCAAATCTGGGCAGTGTCTCGCCGCGCCTGGCGGGCAACCTGGAAACAATTCGCGACATTTTCGCCGCATGGATTCCCGGCCGCAAGATACCGCTCGAATTTGAACTATCCAGTGATGTTGCTGTTCCTGAAAAATCTGTATCGCTTTTCTTTTCGGGTGGAGTAGATAGTTTCTATTCTCTTATCAAGCACCGGGACGAGGTTGAGAATCTGATTCTGATTCACGGCTTCGACATTCCCCTGGCGGAAACAAAGACGTTTGAACTGGCCTTGGAACAGGCTCAGAAGGCGGCTCGCCTCTTCAGCAAACGTCTTATCGTGGCAAGGACTAATCTGCATTGGGAAGAATCAAGTCTGTATATAGACGCCCCCCGGGTTCCCTGCGGTTGGGGAATGTACCACGGCGTGGCGCTTGCGGCAGTCGCCTATGCACTCGCGCCCCATCACGGAAAAATATACATCGCATCCACCTACCCATATGCCGAGCTGCACCCATGGGGGTCACATCCGCTGCTTGATCCGCTATGGTCTACTGAGGCAGTGCAGATCGTCCACGATGGCGGGGAGACCCGCCTGAATAAGTTGCGCGTTGTGGTTCAGAATTCTGACGTATTAGCACTACTTCGAGTATGCTGGGAAAACCTTGGCGTCAATAATTGTGGGCTCTGTAAAAAGTGCATTGTGACTATGCTGGAGTTGCGCGCTCTCGGTGTCGATCGCTGCGAGGCGTTTCCAGATACCCTTACGCCGGAACTCGTGCGCGCGCAAGAACTCTACAACACTTCATCAGTTTGGCATTGGCGGGATTTGCTTCGTTCTGATCTTCCGCCATCCCTGCACGCCGCTTTGCAATCAGCCATCCATAGCTACGAAACCGGTCTGCCGCCGCGAACGGGAAGGTGGAAACGGGAGGTCAAACGTTGGCTCTACGCCGCGCGCAACGCCGGAAGGGCCTTGTTGGCGCCGATAGATAGTTTCTGAAGGCATGGAGTCTAGTCTTGACCATTCGTATCGTTGTTGAACCAAGCGGATATCATTGCCTAAATATGGGCGATGTGGCCATGATGCAGATTGCCGTCGCTCGCCTCAGCGAACTGTGGCCCCGCGCTGAGATTGGGGTTATAACGAGTCGCCCGGACCGTCTCTTGCGTTTTTGTCCTTCTGTTGCACCCATCTCTGCGGAACTGCGCAACGACTGGCTATCGGGCCGGTCTCTGATTGGTGGTCTGCATCGAAAGCTGCCTTTGAGAATTTCGATTCCTTTGCAGAGGCTTGAGAAAATCCTTTGGTTTCGGTGCCCAGTGGTGACAGACCTTAGTGTCCGCCTTAAGGCAATGATTAAACGCAGGCCGGTCCCGTCGCCATCCAGTTTTCGCAAACGGGTGACCGGTGCAGATTTGCTGGTTGTGAGTGGTGCAGGCATGCTCAATGATGCATTTGCAGATTCCGCTTGCCCGCTCCTGGACGAGTTGGAGTTTGCCTTGCAAGCCGGCGTCCCGGTAGTGGCCTTTGGCCAGGGCGTTGGCCCGATTACAGATCCTGATCTGCTGGCAAGGGCCCGGTCCGTTCTTCCCCGCCTCATGTTGATTAGTCTGCGTGAAGGTTTTACAGGCTTGCCTATTCTTGAGTCTTTCGGCGTGCCCAGGGACAGAATTTACGTTACGGGAGATGACGCCATTGAACTCGCATATCGGCTCCGTCCAGATGTTCTGGGAGGTAGGATCGGCATCAACTTGCGTCTTGCCGGCTATGCGGAAGCTGGCGAAGATATGTTAGACAAGCTTCGCGAACCGTTGCTGCACGCTGCCCAGACAATGAACTCCTCATTGATTCCTGTGCCCATATCGTTTCACGAGAGTGACTCGGATGTGGAGGCTAACAGGAAATTACTGGATAGCCAGAGCTTGATGTCTCAGGAAACGATCGAAACTCCAGAGGATGTCATTCATCGGATTGGAAAATGCCGTGTCGTGGTGACAGGTAGTTACCATGGAGGAGTTTTTGCTTTAGCTCAGGGCATACCGGTAGTAGGCTTGGTGCACTCCCCTTACTATGAACAGAAGTTCACTGGCCTCCAGCAACAATTTCCTGGAGGATGCCGAATACTCGACTTCAGGCGGCCAGTCAAGCCCGTCGAGATTCAGGATGCAATCCACAGCGCCTGGAAGTCCGCGGAACAGGTAAGAGAATCGCTGCTCAGCGTTGCTGCTCGCCAGATCGAACTTGGCCGTGCGGCTTATCAGGCCGCGCGCAGGCTATGTCCGCTGGAATCTTAATGTCGCTGTTTTCGGGGCAATTATCTTGCCTTTCTTGCGCGCTTCACAAACTCCCTCACCTTAGCAGCGTCCTTGCGGCCCGGTGAGGCCTGCACAAAAGGTGGTTGACCAACTTGCTACTGGAGGTTTCGACGCCTACATAGATTACCAATTGGTGGAGTATCCATGGACTCCCGATCCGAATGTGCAGTACGAACCGTACTCTTTTCATAGCGACCGCTGGGTGCCTCTAGCCTATTACCGCTATGTCGCGCACAACCTCTGGCTTCCATGGTATTCCTGGACTCGACGAAAGCCGATCAAGATTATTGTGGGAACCGTCCGGTCTAAGTTGCTGGTCGGCCCGCTCAATCCATTTTCAGAAACCCTGAAATGTTATGGGGGAGCGACGTGGTTCACCGGCAATCGGAAGGCTGCGGAACGGCTGTTGGCGAAAAGTCCTGAAAATCGAAGGCTACTTGCCCACTACTCCAAGAGATTCATTCCAGATGAAAGCATCTGGCAAACGGTTTTATGTAACCAGCCGGATTTGAAAATCTCAAATAATAATTTGCGGTATGTTGACTGGAGCCAGGGAGGGCACCATCCGAAGACTCTGTGGATGGAAGACATTCCCCGCATCCTGGCGTCGGGCGCGCATTTCGCCCGGAAATTTGATTTGGCAAAGGGTGTCGAAGTCTTCGATGCCATCGATGCTGCGGTGGATGCCGCAAGCCGCTGAGACGGACACCATCAACGGCCAGACTATTGCATCATCCCAAGTTGCTTAGTCATACAAATGCAAGGTTCTACCTCGGAATTGCGCGCAGAAAGCCAACTGATACGAGCTTGTTCGGAAGTATGTTGCAGTGGATTCAGGCCCTGTACTGGCCACGTGGAAACACAGACTAATTGGTGACAAAAGTCTGGTTGGCGGAGAGGATTGTAGGAGCGATTTTCGTAAAATCACTTCGAAATGGGGCGAATCTGCGTTTTTTTGTCATGGCAGAGGTTCTAAAGATTGCGAGCTGAGGCATTCAGTAGTGTAGTAGTCCGCAGTCGAGCGTAAAATGGAAATCAATATCGAAGGGTGGATGGAGTGTTGATTAAATGCTATTTCAGTGAGAATGTTGACCTATTTCTGTTAGGTCAAACTCTTGCGGGCCTATATGAACAGCCGCACACGGATGTGAAGCTGCGGCGTGTAGATTGGATAACGAATTCGATTTGTGCAGCGCTGGAAATAGACGGCATGAGGATCGCCATCGAAGTCAGCGACCACAGCGATTTTTGGGATCTTCCACTTTTAGAGTGGTGTGATGTATATGCCAAGCGTAATATAAACCCGCGCCATTCTACTGCTTTACAAAATAAGATCATCCCCTTCGGATTAATTTGGGCATGCACTTCGCGGCGAAGCTCCATAGCGGCACTGGCCGCTATTGCTGGCACATTACCCAGGGCTTCGAAATCAAGGTTATATGAAATTTATCGCTATTTGGTTACTCCTCACTGGAAGTTCTTCGAACATCGACCGGAGCAACCGATAGATAATACCATCTTGTTCCAAACTAGGGTATGGGAACCATTTGACTCCCCTGGCGACGAAACCATCAGCGAAGAACGCATTCAGCTTTTCAGAGCACTCAAGCGCGAGTTTGGCAGCCGCGTCCAAGGAGGAGTAGTGCCTACACCGCTTGCATACAAGATCTGCCCGGATATAATCACCAATCGACCTTGTAGATTACCTCAATACGTCCGATGGGCAAAGATGCCACTCATTGGTATTTACTTTCGTGGTTTGTATGGAGCGATTGCAATTAAAATGGCGGAGTTTCTCGCTGCTTCTAAATGCATTGTGAGCGAGCCTATTGAAAACGATCTAACCGCACCGCTTAATCACATCTCAACATATCACTCTGAAAGCGAATGCTTGGAGGCTTGCAATCGGTTGCTTAGTGACGAGTCTTTGGCAAAATACCAGCGTCAGCAATCGTGGAACTATTATCAGACTTACGTTTCGCCTCAAGTCCACATGGCCGGTCTGATTGAACGGTCTAGAGTTGTTTACCGCCAACATTAGTCACTCCTTTTCGCGGTCGCCATTCTCGCTCGCGCCACAAACTTCTGCACCTTGGCAGGGTCTTTGCAGCCTGGTGCAGCTTCCACGCCAGTAACTACATCCACGCCCCAGGGACGCAGCGTGGCAATCGCTTCTGCCACGTTGGCCGGGTTCAGTCCTCCCGCCGCTATCAGGCGCTTCTTCTCCCCCGCGTGATGGAAGAGGGCTTTTTGCGCTGCTGCCCAATCGAAGGTTGTTCCCGTGCCGCCTGTGGCCGTGGCCGTCCGTGAGTCCACCAGCACCGCGTCCACATGTTGGTTCGAAGTATACTCCGCAAGCTGGGCTGCGCACTGCGCCGCTGTTCGCTTATCAAAGTGGATCACGCACAGGATGCGCGCTTCTGCCCCAAGTCGCTCACGCAGTCTTGCCGGCAGCGCAGGGTTCGCGTCGAAGTGCAATTGCACTCCGGTCATACCGCAGGCTTTAACCGTGGAGACGATCTCCTCCACTCCCGCATCCACGAAGACGCCTATTTTTTCCATCGTTGCCGGCAAACGCGGAACAATTGCCGCCACCTGCTTCGCCGTCACCCGCCGCGGGCTGGGCGCAAACACGAACCCAACTGCATCGGCCCCGGCTTCAGCAGCCAGCAGCGCATCCTCAAGCGAAGTATTGCCGCAGATTTTGATCCAGATGCTCATCAGGCCTCGGCTCCTGCCAACAACGCCTTGAGCGCCGCGCCGGGATCAAGTTGCCGCATCAGGCTTTCTCCGATTAGAAATGCGTCGAATCCCGCCGCGCGCAACCGTACCAGCACTTCTCCCGTCGCGATCCCGCTTTCCGCCACGCGCACAACAGTAGACGGAATCCGACTCGCCAGTTCGAGCGAGGTTTCTACACGCACTTCAAATGTTGTCAGGTCGCGATTGTTCACGCCAATAGCATCCGCGCCTCTCTCTCCCAGCGCATCGAGCACGCGGTCCAGCTCCTCAGCCGTGTGCACCTCAACCAGCACATCCAGTGAAAGATTGTGCGCCATTCGGGCAAAGCGTTGAAGCTCGCTATCGCTGAGCGCTGCGGCAATCAGCAGTATTGCGTCTCCATGGTGCGCGCGCGTCTCTATGATCTGGTACTCGTCCACCGTAAAGTCTTTGCGCAAACAGGGCAACGGAATCGCCGACGAGGCCAGTTCAAGATTCTTCAGGCTTCCCTGAAAATACGGCTCGTCGGTCAAAACAGAAAGCGCCGCCGCGCCTCCCGCAAAATAGCTCCGTGCAAGCCGCTCCACGTCGAACTCCGCGCGTATCAGCCCCTTCGATGGCGAGGCCTTCTTGATCTCGGCAATCACCGCCGTGCCCGCCGCGGCTTTCTGGCGCAATGCCGCAGTCCATCCGCGCGGCTGGTGCTTGGCCGCCATCCGTTCCAGCTTCGCCAGCGGAACCCGCACCTTAGCCGCCGCCACTGTGGCTCGCGTCGTCGCCAGAATTCTGTCAAGGGCTGTAGTCATACTCTGAGTCGAGTATACGGGTAAGCTTGCGGAAATAGCAGAATCCGGCCCTGCACTTCAAAAAGAAATCTCATGTCTGCCTGCGCAGCTAGCGTTCCACCACCATCCTTACCGCTTCTTGCGCATTTGCCGCCACGCGCACCAGACCCCGGTTCTTCGCCTTCACGAATCCTGCCGCAACCGCTGTGTCGAGAAAAGCCAGCAGTCCGTCCCAGTACCCTGCGGTATTGATGAGAATGCAGGGTTTGGCGTGCAGGCCGAGTTGCGCCCAGGTCACCACCTCCATCATCTCGTCCATCGTGCCGTAGCCTCCCGGCAACACCAGAAATGCATCGGCCAGCTCCACTTGCCGCGCCTTGCGCTGATGCATGGTCTCTACCAGCTCCAGCTTTGTCACCCCGGTGTGTTCCAGCTCGCGTCCGGTCAGCACCGCGGGCAGTACGCCAATTACCTCCGTGCCGCCGGCCAGCGCCGCATCGGCCACCGTTCCCATCAGCCCCACGCGTGCTCCGCCATAGACCAGCCCCAGTCTAGCTGCGGCAATCGCCGCGCCCAGCGCCCGCGCCTCGGCTGCAAATGCGTGATTGGTTCCGTTTGACGATCCGCAGAAAACCGCCACGCGGCGAACTGGTTGATGAGAATATGCCATGGTCTCTTCAGAATAACTGCTCGGCACGCAATCTATTCGCGCTCCAGATATTCGGTTGGACGTTAAAATCGCAATCCCTCGGAATGGATTGAGCGTCAGCAGGTCTTCGTCTCCGGTCACGATCAGATCTGCTCGCCCATTTACAGCAACCTCCAGAAATTTGTCGTCGCGCGGATCGCGGCAGACGCGTATGGGAAAGTGTATATGAACCGTCTCGCAGACATTGGCATTTTCGGCAACGAGTCGCTGACGCTGCCGCCGATTCTGAATTCGAAGTACGCGCGACAGCCGATCCAGGAGCAGAACTTCATTCCCGAGACCTGCATCCAGCGCGGTGAATTGGATTCCACAGGGCGCAGGCCACCCGCCATATCTTGCGTCCGTCGGATTCCGCTCCCGGTCTATTTTGCTTTCAGCAGCACACGGGTTTCCGGCCAGGCGTCGTCTACAGTAAAGCTCTCGCCCGCAGGCACTGCGCCTTCCACGCCGTCACGAATGCCATTGGGACCGAGGACAATCGCCTGGTAGGTGCATCCCGGCTGAATAGCTTGCGGCATCGAGTCCTTAAAGCCGTCGTCGTAGTAGCCGCAGTCCATGGACTGAATCTGCGTTTTCGTCGAAGCGGTAATGGGAAAGGCCGAGGGCTTCCTGATGTGCAGATCGAACTTCGCAGGGGGAGTCGTCTCGCCGGTGCGGGCCAGGGCGGCCTTCTGCACGCGCGATACAAGCTCCTCCGGGGCTGCGGTTTTCTGACCCGCTGCGCTGGTGTACTTTGGCCAGTCGTAGTGGAACGATTCGAGCGTCCCATCGTTGCTGAAGACTATGCTGACTTTGGAACCCTTCCCGACGACGTGAACTCCCGCGATGGCGCGGGTAAATACCACGCGGTTGGCCACCACTTTACTGGTGGTTTGTTTGCTGTGTACGTCCACGCCCTCCTCGATGCGATAATCGGTGCGAAGCGCAACCAGTGTCTCGCCGGAGGCAAGCGTGATTTGCGACGCCAACTGGGAGGCGATGACCTCACGGCCTTTCTGGATGATCGCGGCTGAAGACATCTTGTTGGCGATGGGTAGGCCCAGCGAATGCGCCCGCTGTTCGACGGCCGTATCGTGAAAATCAGCCGAGGCTCCGTCGCTGGTAACCAGCAGGTGCCAGGTGCCGGCGGTGACATGCAAGCGGTTCCCCATTTTGTTCTTCTGCACCGACGCTCCGGGGCGCAATCGGCGCACCAGTGCATCGGCAACGGTGTTTTGATCGAGGGCCACGCGCTTCAACACCGGCAGGGTGGCTGCGTTCAATCCCTGGGTTGCCGAAAGCTCATGATGAGCCGTGGCCTCGGGGGTCTCTACAGAGCGCGCGGCGTTGCTCAGCAGGACTATTGCCGCCACCAGAGCGGCCGCTGCGCAGGCAATGCGAATCTTTTTCATGTTTGTTCCTCATTCCGTACTTGGTTCGAATGCAATTTGCCGTTGTTCGGGAGGCATTTCGCGCCGCCATCGTTCGACGCGTGCGCGAAAACCCCAGCGCAACCGTGAAGTCATGGATTACTGCCAATAGACCCAGCAGTAATAGCCGATCTCATTGTCCCGCAGCGGCTTGGAAGAAACCGCTTCTTTCAGCGTCATCCCCTGACGATTCCAGCAATCGTTGGCGTTGGCGCCGGTAACGACGGAAATAGGATGGTTGCTGGTGTCGAGGGATGTGGCATCCAGCCAGGCATTGGTGACGGTCAAATTCACTCCCAAATAAATGCCGTAGAACAAGCCAATTTCACCGTTTTGTGAGCCTGACCACATCACGTCGTAGCCGCCGGTGGCGATACGCAGGCCTCCGGCGAAGATCTTCCCCCAGCGGGCGATCAGATCGCCGTCGCTGACCTTAAGGGTGTCGCAGGCGTAGGCGCTCAGCACCTTCAACTGCCGGCCCACGCTTCCCAACCGCATATACGGGGTCCAGGCGATGCAGCCGGGCGGATTAGTGTCAGCGCAGGAGTCGTCCCACATCGCAAATCCGGTGTAAGTGCTCCTGGGGACATTGCCATGCGTGGCAACAAAGGCAAAATCGACGCTGTCGAGGCCGCCACAACTGCTGCACGTTTCCTGTTTCGTGCCGGAATAAAAGGCGGGTTGCGCGCCATGTAGGTTGTAGTACCAATCCTTAGACGCCACGAGTGCAACCGTCTGGGCAAACGGTTTGCACAACGAATCCATGCCGAGGCCGGGCGCCCATTTGTTCTGAAAATCCTGCGCGCACTGAAGGCCTAACGTAATCTGCGCTTGCGATGCGGCGGGAGCGAGCAAGAGAATTGCCGCCAACCCGGTCATTGTCGCTAGGTTGCGGAACAACGAGGTGTTAGCGGTAAGCGGGAAAATCGGTCTTTTCATATATCCTCCTGATTAAGTACCGGTTGCCGAAATACTCTGCACGGAAACATTATCCATCATTATCTAAATCCTGCAACTTATTAATTTATGCACTATTGCCAACCGGAAATGCTCCATCCTCCCTCCCGCAATTTCGGCCCCCTAACACCAAAACCGGTACACTAGACCCAGGACCTTTCCCGCCTGGACTTGCCCTTTGCAGCCTCTCGCCTACAACCTGAATCCTGAACAGCGCGCCGCCGTCGAAGCCGCCGATGGTCCGTTGCTGATCCTTGCCGGAGCAGGCTCGGGCAAGACGCGCGTCATCACCAGCCGCATTGCATGGCTTATTCGCGAGAAGGGCGTCGCCCCCGACTCTATCCTGGCCGTCACCTTCACCAACAAGGCCGCCAGCGAGATGGGTGAGCGCGTTGACCGGCTGCTTGGCCACTCCTCGCTCACCAAGCCTCTTATCTCCACCTTTCATTCCTTCTGTGTCCGCATCCTGCGCCGCGACATCGAGGCCCTCAAAGTAGGCGGCGACGGCCTCACCCGTACATTTGCCATCTACGATGAGAACGACCAGCAGGCCGTCATCAAGCAGATCATGCGCCGCATGGGCCTGGACACCAAGCAGCTCAAACCGGGCGCGGTTCTGGGCCGCATCAGTTGGGCTAAAAACCATATGAAAGATCCCGAGGACTACTACCTCGAATCCAGGGATCCGAACGGCGAGCGCATCGCCCACATCTACCAGGGCTACCGCGCCGAACTGCGCAAGTGCAATGCGCTCGACTTCGACGACCTGTTGCTGGAGGCCGTCCGCCTGCTCAAAGTCTCCGCCGAAGCCCGCGAGCGCTATCAGCGCAGATATAGATATTTATTGATCGACGAGTACCAGGACACCAACCGTCCTCAGTACGAGTTGATGAAGCTGCTGGCCGGCGAGCATAAAAATGTCTGTGCCGTCGGCGACGAGGACCAAAGCATCTACTCCTGGCGCGGCGCTGATATCCGCAACATTCTTGAGTTTGAAAAAGACTTTCCCAACGCCCGCATCATTCGCCTTGAGCAGAACTACCGCTCCACGCAGAACATTCTCGAAGCTGCCGGCGCCGTCGTCGCGAATAATAAGCGTCGCAAGGGAAAGAAGCTCTGGACTGATCGCCAGGGCGGCTCGATGATCGGTTACTATGACGCCCCGGACGGCGAAAACGAAGCGCTCTTCGTCGCCGACCGCATCCGGAAGTTTCTCCACCAGGAAAAATCGGCCAAAACTCAAGACCGCGGAGCGGGGCATTGCGCTGTCCTCTATCGCACCAACGCCCAATCCCGGCTCTTCGAGGAGGCTCTGCGCCGCTACAACATCTCCTACACCATGGTCGGCGGTTTCAGCTTCTACGAGCGCGCCGAGATCAAAGACCTGCTCGGCTATCTGCGCCTCATCTGCAATCCCCACGATTCCATGGCGCTGCAGCGGGTCATCAACACCCCGGCCCGCGGCATCGGTAAAACGACTCTTGAGACTCTGGAACGGCTGGCTCTGGAGACTGGCTCCTCCACCTGGGACGCGCTCTCCGCCGCCATCTCCAATCGCCTCATCCCCTCCCGCGCGCTGATGGCCCTCGAATCCTTCCGCCAGCTCATCCTCGATGCCCAGGCCATGATGGACCCCGACTTCGCAGGCAAGCTCTCCGCTGGCGTAGCCGCAACAGAGACAGATGACGCCGACACCGGCTTTGAGTTTGGCGCCTCATCTGCCGGCTCTTCCAGATCGAAAGACAAAAAGGTCCGCGCCTTTCGCAAGCCCGGTGATGCCGCCACCCTCCCCGAGCTGATCCGCTTCCTCCTCGACCGCACCGGCTACATCAAGGCTCTGGAAACTGAAGGCTCTCCGGAGGCCTTCAGCCGCATTGAAAACCTGAAGGAACTGGCCAATGCCGCCCACGATGCCGAGGTCCGTGGCGAGACCCTGGCCGAATTCCTCGACCATGCCGCCCTGGCCTCCGATACCGACCAGTACGACCCCGATGCCCGAGTCACCCTCATGACCCTGCACGCCGCCAAGGGCCTGGAATTTTCGCTGGTCTTTCTTGCCGGCCTCGAGGAGGGTCTATTTCCCCACTCGCGCACCCTCTCGAATCCCGATGAACTCGAGGAAGAGCGCCGCCTCTGCTACGTCGGCATGACCCGCGCTATGAACTCCCTCATCCTCACCCGCGCCCACTATCGCCGCCGCTTCGGCAGCGATGCCCCGGAGATGAGCATCCCCTCCCGCTTCCTTGAAGAAATCCCCGGCCGTTTGATCGAGAATCTCGGCGGCCGCTCTCCTGCCCAATCCTTAGCCTGGTCAACTCCCGGCTATCCTAAAAGCTCTGCCCGCCGCTCCAGCCACGTTGCCGACTTTGCCGACCGGCACTACAACTACGAAGATGAAAATCAGGAAGCCTACGCGGCTGGCGAAAAGCGCTTCGCGCGTGGTGGTAACAAGAGCGATGGAGCCATCGCTAATCGCTCTTCCTCTAGGCCCTTTGTCGCCTCCTGGATGATTGTCAAGGCGCCTTCGAACAGTCAGGAATCTAGTCCAAAAGGTGAAAGCCCGGAGGGCCGCTCCATCGACAACATCGCCCGTTTCTTCGGCGGCAAGGGCGCCCCTGCTAGGCCCGGCTCGCTTCCCCGCCCGGTTGCGTCAACTCCCGCCATGAAGATCCCCGCGTCCAGCGGCGCAGTCAATCTCAAGAAGGGTCAGCGCGTCCGCCACTCGAAATACGGCGAAGGCACCATCCTCGAGCGCGTTGGCGACGGCGAAAATGCCAAGCTCACCATCCTCTTCAACAACCACGGCAAGAAAATGCTGATGGAAAAGTTTGCCAACCTGAAGAAGATATAGTTCCCGCGTTCCCCAAAAACAATGCGCTCCAGGCCTCTTGTCAGGAACCTGGAGCGCACAGAATCAGCGCACAGAATCAATGAGCTGACCTCTGGAAGCTGTCAGCAGGTTAATTATTCCACCACCAGTAGACGGTCAGACAGCTCGCCGGGGGAATGTTCTGCTGATCAAAGATGGTGTCGTCGGAATGACCGCAGACGGTAACCGCCGACGGCTGGCCCATGATCAGGCAGCCGACGGAGGAGCTTGTACTGCAGACATCGCCCGGTTTAATGCCGGCGGCGGGATTTGCGCCGCAGTGTGCGATTCTTCTCCCTTGGGATTGATAGTCGCCGGCGGTGAGCGCAGCATGCGACCACGCCGAAAGCACCGACTGGCTATTGCGCAGACCTTGCCCGTAGGGACCGCCGACGCTGTCGCCGATCAACATGATGGTTCTGTAGCCTACCACCGTGTGCAACCCTTGGAAGACCCTGAACCAGGCGTCGTACCAGGGGCGGTTATCTGTCGTAGGCATGCCCTTGGGGCAGGGAGCTTCCGATGGCGAGGGAACAACCTCGCAACTGTGCATGGTCCAATAATTCAGCATGCCGTGATTGGCAGATCCATACCCTCCGCCCGGGGCAGGGTTGCTGTCGATATCCACCCCATCGCCCCAGTTCTGATAGGTCGTGAAGTACCACCAGTCGCCGTGAGCTTCCACCTCGCCCACCTGCACATTGTCAATAAATTGCGAAGCATAGGTGGTGAACTCCCAGGGTTGCGCCCAGTAGTACTGGGAGTTGGTAAACAGGGATCCGCCGCCGTTGGATGTAAGGCCGGACCAGAAGAGGTTGGCGTCGTTGACCCAATTCGGATCGTCGTTGCGCACCACGTAGCGGCCCACGGTCGGGTCGCCGGGAGGAATCTTCCTTTCCACCGGCAAAGTATGGTGGATGTCCTGGACAGCAGTCTGCGGCTGTGCGCCGCCGCCCTGGTTCAAAGCCGGCGGGAGCGGGACGTTGCCGAAGGGCGCATAGAGGACGATTAAATCATCATCGGCCACCTTCCCAGCGGCCGCGCCGGCCGAGGGATTGGAATGCACCCGCGCAATGAGCCGGTAGACTGGTCCCAACTGGGCGCTTTCATCGTCGTCGTAGTAGACGACCTCGGCCGACTGCACTTGCACGTCGCCGATCTTTGTCAGCGGCTCAACCACGGACTTCAACGCAGCGTAGACCTGCGCCGGAGTGCGCGTCTCTTTTGCCTGGCCGCTGTTGTGGGCCGCCTTCCAGTGCAGCACGAAGTCCTGAATTGTTCCCGCATTATCGACGCCCAGTAGGGCGCGCGATCCCGGTCCATAGACCAAATAGCCCTGCACCTGGCGATGCACCGGGACATAGGAGAGATAGTGCATCGGCTCGGAGTGCGTAACCGCGCCGTTGGCGCCCTTCTGAGCCGTTGAACCGAGCATCGGAATGGCCTCGCCCAGCGTATACTGCGTGTCGTCTTTGGGCAGAATGTCAGCGCGCGCAAAAACTGTGCGCGCCAGCGAACTGGCCGCTGCCAGATGCGGATTATTGGCCGCGACAAACCTCTCCGTCTTCAGTTGTTCCAATTGGGGACTGATCTCGGCCTCCCCGGTCTGTGCGTGCCAGTAGGCCAGAACCCGATCCTCCTCGACGACTCCGGTTAACTGCGGGGAGACGCCGCGCGCGGCCAGCGCCGGCGTCCTCGTGAGCGGTTGGATCGTCAGCTTGTGATGCCCCGGCGGAAGCTGGGCGTCGATCTTGTTCAGCGTGTCCGTTAGAAACGCCGTAGGCGGAGCTTGCGCCGTCAGCTTGAGAATCGGTAGCGTGTTGGGAATTCTGGGAATCAGCGTGTTGGGGAAGTCGATCTTGCCGCCTTGCTGCGTGGCAACGGGCACTGTCATTTGCGGCTTTGGGGCGGGCTTTTGAGCCATCGCGGATACCGTGATTGCCATCATCACGGCCAGCGAAGTCATTCGGATTGCAACCATTGCTGGTCCAGTCCGAGGGGGAGACAACTTATCTTTGTGCATGGATTGTTCCTTTCTGAATGCTCCCATTGGGGGCTTTTAGATAGTGACTTATACAAAAGGAACCCGTCAAGAATTAGTTTTTGTGTTAAGGAGAAGTTCTCATTTTTTCTTCTGCATAGACTGTCCAACTCTCCGTTTTCCTGGCTTTGACAGCTTTTTCGCATAACCCCCATCCATCCGTTTGAACGCAATATTCTCCCTCCCCCGCGCTTTGCTCCGGGGCCATCGATTCTCTCCCCCTTCGCCAACCTGCTCCCCCTGCGCTACCATAATGTCAAGATCGGATACGTCTATGTTCGTCGTTGTCTGGCAGTTCGAGATTGCCGAGGATAAAATTGCCGCCTTCGAGGCCGCCTATTCTCCCCAGGGCGCGTGGGCGCAGCTCTTTGGCGCCTCGCCCGAGTACCGGGGCACGGAGCTGCTGCGCGACGCCTACATTCCCGGCAATTACCTCACCATCGATCGCTGGGCCAGCGAAGAGGCCTTCCGAGCCTTCCGCAAGGACCACGACGCCGAATACGAGAAGCTCGACCGCGCCTGCGACGAGCTCACCAGCCGCGAGATCCGCATCGGCGCTTACGCCGTCTGATTCGCGTTTCTCTTTACTCTATGAGTAGAACATTCTGGCTGAACTCTGCGCCCGCCATATACAGGATGCTCTTGTCGAAGGTGACCAATGTCCCTTTCTCTTTGATCGCGAGTCCTAAAAGATAGGCATCGGTCACCTGTTGATGGCCGAAGATGCGCGCAGCGAACGGAGCGGTAAGGGTTACCCAACTTTCATCGATCTCCCAATACCAATAGCCGGGATACCCCTTAAGTGCTTGAAGAATGGCTATGGCTTGCTCCATGGTGCGTGGACCGGGCCGGAATGCGGGATTCGTTGTTACTCGGACAAATCCCGCCTCCGTAAGCGGGCATACGCCCCAACTGACTTTGCCGGAGGAGTTGAGCCACTCCTGTGCCTTCCGGTGTTGACTGTGCCCCGGCTCCGTGAGCGCTATCAAGACATTCAGATCAAGTAAATTTTTCCGGGACAAACTCATCCTCCGCGATCTGCTTTACCATCTCGTCTGTGATCGTTCTCCCGGTAGGGGGAAACATGGGAAAGCCATTCGCCGAATACTGTATCTCCGGCGGTGCCGCTTTCGCCTTGCGGATCAGCTCGTCGATAGCTGCACTTAGCGTGAGTCCACGCGCATGGGCGTAATAGATGGCAAAGGTATGGGTCTTATCGTCCAATGTAATCGTAGTTCTCATCTCCTCATACTACATCAATTCCCATTAATCTGCATCAATTCTAAAATTGATGCAACCTATGACGATTGATGCAGTTTGCTGGATTTGGCCGCTCGGTCATTACTTTCCCCCTCTCTTCGCCTTTTTTCTTTGTCATCGCTTGTCTCGCCCTGCTACAATCCCTTCGAAATGAATTCCATGCCGCCGCGCCGCTTCCCCGCTGAGGTAAGCAAGAATTGGCTTCGGTGAGCACCTACTGGAGGAACCCCCATGGCAACCACCGATGACCGTGCCAAAGCCGTAGAACTGGCCCTGGCGCAGATCGAAAAACAGTTTGGAAAAGGGTCGATTGTCCGTCTCGGCTCCAAAGAAGCCCTCGTCCCAATTGCCGTCATCTCCACCGGCTCCATCAGCTTCGACGCCGCTCTGGGCGTCGGCGGCATTCCCCGCGGCCGCGTCAGCGAGGTCTTCGGCCCCGAATCATCGGGCAAGACGACCATCTGCTTGCAGGTGATCGCCGAGGCGCAGAAGGCGGGCGGCCTGGCGGCCTTCGTCGACGCCGAGCATGCCCTCGACCCCGCCTATGCGCGCAAGCTGGGCGTGGACATCGACAACCTGCTCGTCTCGCAGCCCGACTCCGGCGAACAGGCCCTGGAAATCACCGAAGCCCTGGTCCGCTCCGGCGCCATCGACGTGCTGGTCGTCGATTCCGTCGCCGCCCTGGTCCCCAAGGCCGAGCTCGACGGCGAGATGGGCGAGTCCCACATGGGTCTACAGGCCCGCCTCATGTCACAGGCCCTGCGCAAGCTCACCGGCACCGTCTCCAAATCCCGCACCGCTCTCATCTTCATCAATCAGATCCGCGAAAAAATCGGCGTCATGTTCGGCAACCCCGAAACCACCACCGGAGGCCGCGCCCTCAAGTTCTACTCTTCTGTCCGCGTTGACATTCGCCGCATCGCCGCCATCAAGGACGGCGAAGCCGTCACCGGCAACCGCACCAAGGTCAAGATCGTCAAGAACAAGGTCGCCGCGCCCTTCCGCGAGGCCGAGTTCGACATCCTCTACGGCGAGGGCATCAGCAAAGAGGGCGACGTCCTCGACCTGGCCGTGGTCCACAACATCGTCGAAAAATCCGGCGCATGGTACGCCTACGCCGGCGAGCGTATCGGCCAGGGCCGCGAAAACACTCGCGCCTACCTACGCGACAACAAAGACATCTTCGCCAAGCTCGACGCCGAGCTGCGCAAGCGCCTCAACATCGGCGCCGTCAAGGCCGATATCCCCGACGTCCCCGCCGCCGGCCCCGCCGAAGCCAAAGAAGCTGTCCGCGGACGCAAAGGATGATTTCTCATGATTCAAGATTGAATCCCAGATTCGAAAATCCGAGCGTGGGGAACCCCGCAGAGGTTTAATGCTATGAGTTCTTGGGTACCGGTCGTATGTGCCAGCATTCTAGCGATTTTGGGCATTGCGGAACGATTCTACGCAAGGTTTGTTCCGAATGTTAGCGACCAGAAGCGTCACTTACGAACTGCTGCGTGGGTTGCTTTTTACGTGTGGGTAATTCTCGTCGTGGGCGTGGGGTTCTGGCAAGCCGAGCAAGTGAGTGGGCCTATAACATCCCAATTCGTGCTCTTTGTTGGTGGGCTGTTTTTCTTACTGTCTTTGGCCATAATCCATGTGCTTGCACTCCTACTGTTCCCACCTAGGTACTACAACAGCCTCAGTGACAGCTTCAGTCGTTTTCTAGAGATTTATGAGCGCCACGTCAACCTGACGCGGGAGGAAGCGGAAATAGTCGCGGCGCTTGCTGAGAAGACCAAGGTGCCAGATTACATAAAGAAAAAGGCTCAGAATCTTCTTGGGAAGTATGATGGTAAAACTCATTGAAGTGGGAGTCAGGCAGGTAGCTGAATAGGATCTTACCATTCCAAAGTGAATGAATACCTCAGGTTTTGACTCTGAGACCTGCGAGAGAAAGAGCCTTATGGCGCGCAAGCGCCGTCCGCCTGGACGGCTAGTCCCCTCACCGCCGCCCGTGCCCATGCACAAACACCAGCATCCGCAACAGCAGCAGCAAAACGGCAAACACCACCACGCACGCCAGCATCAATCGGCCGGAGCTCGCCCTGACCGCGCGCGGCTTTGCTTTGCGATTCTGGTTTCGGCGGCTCATGGGCAAGGCATAAACGAAGCGAGAACCATCATACCACCTGTTTGTCCAATCAGTTGGTCGGGAGTCTGCGCTTCCACTCAGACAATGGCTGTCAAATCGACTATCGTACAGACATCGCGCTAAAGGCTCCAGTTAACGCGGGAGATCCTTCTTATTGACACGTGCAGTCCCCTGCGTAATACTCATGACGATTGGGAGAAACCCCTCATGATGGCTGACTCTGAAATTCGCGCGGCGATATCGGATAGGGAAATTGTTCTCGATCCATTCGATCCAGCCAGATTGGAACCCGCAAGTTACGACGCCCGCGTAGGCACGTGGGCATTCAGTAGTTCGCTCAGGGAGAAGATCAAATTAAGCGAAAAGGGGCTGCTCGTAATCGAACCCGGTGAGTTCGCCGTGCTGGAGACTCGCGAGCGCATCACTCTGAGTGACCGCGTTGCTGGACAACTCGGCCTTCGCTCTGAATATGCTAAACAGGGACTACTCATGCTTTCGGGGCCACAAATCGATCCAACCTTTGAGGGCATTCTCAAGGTGCGCCTCGTTAATCTCGCGCCCAAGAAGATTGCACTGACTTACGAGGCGCCTTTCCTAACAATTCAATTCTTTCGGTTAGCCAGCCCCGTAAGCAGACCATATACGGGTCCGAGCCAGAGGCAGACAGGCATCGGCGGAGCAGACATACAAGACCTCGTGGACATGGAGGGCATGACCCTCGGTCAAGTGATGAAAACCTTGGCGGCCCTAGCCAAAGACGTTTCGGAACTGCGTGGCAGCATTTCTCGACTTTCTTGGATGGTACCTCTGATTGTCGGCTTCGGCATTGCGGTCATCGCAATTTTGGTGGAACTCAAACGATAATTGCTCCTATGGAAAATCAAACTGCACCACTACCGAACAATTAGTTCAGCAGGCTGCTTTTCTCCCTTGCTGATAGAATAGAAATCTGCCGCACTGTGCGGCGATTGTCACTGTGTTAAGAGCGTCATTAGGGTTTTTGATCCCTGATCTCTGACAACTGATCACTGTATTTCTCTCCCAACCCACAGCCCATCGGCCAAACCAGAATTAGGAAAGCTCCCCTGTGACCCAGACGATACGTAATATCGCCATCATCGCCCATGTCGACCACGGCAAGACAACCCTGGTCGACGCCATGTTGCGCCAGTCCGGCACCTTCCGCGCCAACGAGCAGGTGGCCGAGCGCGTCATGGACTCCAATGAGCTGGAGCGGGAGCGGGGCATCACCATCCTAGCCAAAAACACCGCCATCGTCTTCGAGGGCGGCAAAATCAACATCGTCGACACGCCCGGCCACGCCGATTTTGGCGGAGAGGTCGAGCGCGCCCTCAAAATGGTCGATGGCGTGATGCTCCTCGTCGACGCCGCCGAGGGGCCGCTCCCCCAAACCCGTTACGTCCTCGCCAAGGCTCTCGAAGCCAAGCTCAAGCCCATCGTGGTCATCAACAAAATCGACCGCCCCGACGCCCGCCCCCAGGAAGTCCTGAACGAGATCTACGACCTCTTCATTGATCTCGACGCCGACGAATCGCAACTCGATTTTCCCGTCCTCTACGCAGTGGCCAGGGACGGCACGGCGACCCTCGACCCGGCCACGCCCGGCGTCAACCTCCAGCCGCTCTTTGAAACCATCGTCTCCACCATTCCTCCCGCCACCGGCGACGCCAACGGCACCCTGCAGATTCTCGTCACCAACCTCGATTACTCCGATTACTTTGGCCGCATCGCCATCTGCCGCGTCTTCCAGGGCACCCTCCACTTCGGCGACGACGTCACCATCTCCAAGCGCGACGGCTCGCTGATGAAGACGCGTATCACAAAATTATTTACCTTCAGCGGCCTCAAGCGCACCGAGATTACCGAAACCACCATGGGCGACATCGTGGCCGTCGCCGGCGTCGAGGGCATCACCATCGGCGAAACCATCACCAGCGTCGAAAATCCCTCGCCGCTGCCGCTCATCGTCATCGACGAACCCACCATCGCCATCCAATTCAGCGTCAACAACTCGCCCTTCGCCGGACGCGAGGGCCAATACGTCACCAGCCGCAATCTGCGCGAGCGCCTGGAAAAAGAGCTGCTCACCAACGTCTCCATTCGCGTCGAAGACACCGGCTCGCCTGACAGTTTCAAAGTGCTGGGCCGCGGCGAGCTGCAACTCGCCATTCTCATCGAGATGATGCGCCGCGAGGGCTTCGAGCTCTCCGCCGGCCGCCCCGAGATCGTCACCAAAATCGTCGACGGCACGCGCATGGAGCCGGTCGAGCATCTCACCATCGACGTGCCCGACGCATACACCGGCACGGTGATCGAGAAGCTCGGCCCGCGCAAGGGCGAGATGACCAAGATGCACAATCACGGCTCGGGCCGCGTGCGCCTGGAGTTTCGCGTGCCCAGCCGCGGCCTCATCGGCCTGCGCAGCGAGATGCTCACCGAGACCCGCGGGACAATTGTCATGAATTCGCTCTTCGACGGCTACATCCCCTACCAAGGCGAAATTCCCCAGCGCCCCACCGGCGCTCTGGTCGCCGACCGCCAGGGACTCACCACCACCTATTCGCTCAACGGCCTGCAGGAGCGCGGCATCCTGTTTGTCGGTCCGGGTGTCGAGGTCTACGAGGGAATGGTCATCGGCGAGCACTCGCGCGACAAGGACCTCGATGTCAACGTCGTCCGCGAAAAGAAGCTGACCAACATGCGCGCCTCTACCGCCGACGATGCCATTCGCCTCGTCCCTTACATCACGCTCAACCTCGAGCAGGCCATCGAATTTATCGCCGATGACGAGATGGTCGAGGTCACACCCAAATCCCTCCGCCTACGCAAAAAAATCCTGCAACAAAATCGCCGCCCCAAGCCATGGGAAAAGAATTTAGCAATGAGATCGGATTAGGCGTTGCAGGCTACGGAAAATGTTTATACGGAGGGAGGCGGGGGTTTATCGGAGTCCCCAGCGATAGGTCTTCGTCGCTGGGGTGGAATTTCAACCCCCGCATAATGCCTAAAAAATATCGCGGGCTTTAGCCCCGGAAAAACGCTTCTCGTGTTTTACCATTTGAGAAGAATCAAAATGCCTCTCACCGCCGGAAGATCGCCGTCACCGCCACCTCAATCACCGCGAACAGCACGCTGATCGCCGCCAGAAACCCCTTAGCCCTCTGCCAGTTCTGCTCATGCCGCTCCATGCGTCGTTCCAGGTCAGCGACCCGTCCGCCGTTGCCGTCGCCCATCAGGCCCGTCATCTGCGTCTTCAGCACGCTCAAGTCGCTCAGCACCTGCGCTTCGAATTCATTCATCATTCGCATCTGCTGAACTCCATTTACTCACGTGCCTTATTATTCAAGACCCCAGCGGCAGGTTGATGAACAATGCCGTTGAAAACTCCGAGTAATTCGGCGGCGTCGCTCCGTCATACATCCGGATATAAAATCTGTCATTGGCGCTGATGCGCGAAATCGTCATCGCCGGCAGCGTCGACCGCATCACCAGAGCCGGGTCCGTGCCCGCCATGAAGTCAAAGTCCCTTGTCCGGACCTCGAATCCCCCGCCCGTGGGCGGCGTCACTCCCGCGTTTACCGTCACCGTCGTTCCCGTCACCGCCGTCACCGTCAGGCTGTTCAGATTGGCCAGCACCGTCGGTGCGACAGGCGCTGGCAGCCACGCATCCGCCGGCACGGTCGTGCTGGTCTTGATCGCCAGATCGTCGGCCCAGTCGTTGGCAAACGCAATCGCATACTCCACCAGTTCCGGATAGCTCGCCCTGTAACTCACCTTGACCGTCCGCACCACCACCTGCGCGTCCAAGCTGGTTGATGGCGCATTCAACAGCAGCGCATCACCCGGCCACACATCGCTGGCAAAACTGAATCTGGTTCCCTTGTACGTCCCGCTCCACAACGCGCTCACGCTCGCCGCCGCCTGCTCCATCACCAGCGCCGCATTTCGGCAATCGGCCGAGCTGCGCGCCGGCGGATTCGTCACCGACCCGATCCACGCCGCCTCGCTCGGCATTCCTGCAGCGGCCAGCGCCGCCTGGCTGGCAGTGTTCACCGCTCGCCCCACCGCCCTGCCCACCGTGCGATAACTCACCGCGACCTGTTCGCCGGCCACCGGCGCATACCCGGTATAAAACACCAGCTTGCCCGTCCGCTCCATGTGGCACTCGGCCGCCTCGCCCGTTGTGCCAAGCGTCCGGGTATACGGACCTCCGCCCGGCGGCGTGCTCACCACCCAGTCCGATCCGAGACTCGTCAAATGCATCGCCCGCATCGTCCCAATCAAATTGATGCTGCTCGCCGCCACCACCGTGCACGCCGTGGGAAGGCTGCCAACCGCTCCGTCATACAGCGTCACCGGCATCCCGCCCACTCCGTTGACAAACTGTTGAATCTCCATCTGTATGTTGCCCGCATCCGCAACCAACTGCCCGCCGGCCGTAATCGCCCCGCTATCTCCAAAGGAGCGATAGATGGCCAGCTCGCGCTCGTTCTCTGCGCAATGCACTCGCACGCGCAACGTATATTGATAAGCCGGATTGATGCTATATGCCGTTCCCACCGCGCTGCCTTGAATCAGCGGCTGCACTGTGACGGCTCCCGTGCCACCCTGAGCCGTCACCTGAAATCCCGCAATGCACGCCGCCTGCGTATCACGGCCAATGAAGAATCCCGCCAGCGTCCCCGTGCTGCCTGCGGCAATCGTGACGCCCACCGCCTCCAGCAGCAGCGTTCCGCCCATCTCCACCGGGTCAAGCCACGCCAGCAGCGTCTCCCCGTCGATTCCGTTGCCGCCGTTGATCGCCGCTCCGCCCGCGCCCAGCGTCAGATATCCCGCCCCGCCTGTCACGCCCCACACTTGCTCGTTGATCTGCGCCTCGTTGAAGAGTTCGCTGATAATCGTGGACTTCGACGCCGCCGGAAAATATGGATCTTGCGCCAGGTAAAACTGCGTCGTCGTCCCGTCGCCCAGAAAGTATTCGGTCACGTAAGCCGCCGGCTCATGCTCGCCGCAAACCGTCACATCGTTCGCCAGCCCGCGCTTCACGCTCGCAGTAAATGACAATGCCTCCAGGTTCAGGCTGCCGTCCGTCTCGTTCAGCGGATGCACGGTTGTTTGCACGGGAGTGACCGTCAGTGCGCCATTCACCGCGCGGTAAGCGGCTCTCGCCATGCTGGCCACCTGCCCGGCGCTCTTACTCCACGGCGCTCCCGGCTCGGAAACAAACTTGCCCACCGCCGCGCTCAGCGTAAGCCCCGCCGTCGACAGCCGCGTCACCCCCGTGCGGGTCACCAATGCCGTCATCAGCGCCCCGGCGGTTTCGCCCGTTGCGCCCGTGCTGGGAGGCATCAGGTTCTGATCCAGCAGTAGCTCGTCGCTCAATGCCTGGATCGCGATCCGGTAGCGCGGACCTTCCATCGCCAGTCCCGCATACTCCGGCAGCGGGCTCACCGCAATGTAACCCGTAAAGTAGTACGTCCCATCGTCGCCTGTCACCGCGATCGACTGATTGCGCAAGGGTGTCGCTAAGCTGCCATTGGTCGCCAGGCTCAGCCAAAGCTGGCAGACAGAGGGCTCGTTCAGTCTGCGCTCAATCGTCAACGGCCGCGCAGCATCGAGCGTTGCCGTATAATCTTGCCCGTTGATCGTGATCTTCATTGTGACCTGCTGACTTGCTGACTCGCTAACTCACCGGGTGCCCCACCTTCACCGCGTTTTTTACGACTAAGGTGGAAATCACTGATTCACTTATTCACTGATTCACTGTCTTTCTTACACCAGCGCCTTTGCTGCCGGCAGAAAACTCCGGTAGCAAACTACCCGTTCCCCATCCAGTGGATCGGTCACCGGCAGCGCCAGAAAATTCCCCTTGAGCAGGACCCGCGCCAACCCCGCCTTCTGCTTGCTGTCCAAAGGCACTGCGGTTTCCTGCGCGCTGGCCATCGTCTGCAAACGCGGATAGTGGAAGAAGATCCGCTCCCCCTGGCTGCTTTCCATCACAAACAGAGCCGACCACTCCTGATAGAAGCTGCCGCCTTCGCGATCCACAAATCCCGTCACCGCCTGCAACTTCGCGCCCGCCGCCGGTGCGCCTCCCGGCAACGCCGCGGCCAGTGTCAGCCCCGCCGTCTCTGTCGTCGCTACCGCCGACACCAGCGCCACATTGAAGGTCACTCTCCGGATATAATCCACATCCGTCAGTGCCTGCCGCACATACGCTCCCGATACCGGCGCGCCCACAAATCCCGTCTGTCCCGTGTAATCCGCGTCCAGCGCGATGATCGATCCCGCTGCAAACTTTGCCGCATCCGCCGAAGCCAGCGCGACAAACGTCGCCGTCGATCCGCTCTGCACCGTCACCGCCGTCGCCGCCTGCGCGCCATCCGCCGCCGCTAAAGCTCCGCTTGCCGGCGCCAACACGTTCATATGCTGCGAGCCCGTCGCCAGAGCCATGGTCAGCTTGGTCCAGCTCAGGAACTCCAAACTCACCTGCGCCTCCAGCGTCTCCCTCACCTGCTCCAGCGGACTCGCAGGAATCCCCGTCAATACCGCCGCGCTCTTGCTCCCCGCCTTGCGCGTGAACTCCTGTATCCATCCCAGGCTGATCCACGGTGCCGGCGGTGCATTCAGCGCGAAACCGCCCTGTTCCGCCGGATCGAAGAGCACCGGCGTCTGCGCCGCACGATTCACCGGCGCAAAATACCCTCGTACCCGCCGCGCCACCGGTGCGGGGGCCGAAAACCAATTCGTCGCCATTTACTCCCCCTGCTCCTGGTAGCTATAAACCATCACCTTCGCCGAACGGCTCAGCAGGTCCCGCTGCGTTACGATCGGCCCAAATCCCGGCTCATCCCAAAACACATTCGTCAGCATCTGCGCCGGCGGAGTCGCCGTGTAGTAGAGCTTGGGCGTCCAGAAAGGCTGCACCATCTCCGTCAGCTCCTCGTCCATCTCGCTCAGCAACCGGCCGCGGTCCAGGCCGCCATAGCTTTGTGTCCCGCAACTCTGGTAGATCACCTCGCACTGCTCAGCCGCCATCTCCGACCCCAGATCAAAATCCACTCCCAGGCCCAGCCAGCGCAAAACAAACACGTCGTTGGGAAGCTGGCTGAAAGGAGCCTCGGCTTCTTCCTCCAGAATCCCCGGCCGCACCGCTCCGCGCAGCAGGATCGTCCGCTCCGGATTGATCGCCGCCAGCCGCGTGCGCAGTGCCATATAAAACGAATCTTTCGCATTCTGCATGGAGTAAAGCTCCTAGTGAATAACGCGATGGCCAACAAGTCAGCGTTTTGAAAGGGCACGACTTCAGTCGTGCCGATTAGATCCCATACAACAAAGGGCTTTAGCCCCTGTGGGAATGCGGCCTCATGGTACAAACTTGTTTTGAGGTCCCTTAAGAAGCGTGGTAGCTAGAAGCTAAAAGCTAGCAGCTAGAAGCTAAAAGCTAGCAGCTAGAAGCTTCTTCACACCGCCTGCTGCCTGGCTTCCCGCAACAGCAACCGGTACATATACACCTGGCCGAAGGCTTCGTTGGCGCCGATCGCCTCTATCAGGTAATCCTGTCCCGCCACCGTAATCGTCAGCGTCATCGCAAATAGCGCCTGTGCAGATTCCAGGTCCAGTGCATCCACCTGCTGCTGCACCCCGGTCGCTGAAACCAGCAGCTCCCACTTGGATTCGCCCTTTTCCTGCCATGTGGGCCGCAGTTTGCGCATTACTACCGGGCTTATCGTCACATCGGCAAATGCCGTCGCCACCAGTCCCACCTCCGACTGGCTGCTTGTTGTATTCGCGCCCGTCACCCGCAGAAGGGCCGTCGTTCCTGCCACGCTACGCAGCAGGGCATCGGCCAGCATCCGCGGCGCTCCCACCGGATTGCGCGCCGCCGTATCGCTCATCCCTCACCCCAGCCTGTTCGCCACGTAGGGACGCAGCCACGCCTGCACTGTTTCGTCCACCAGCGAACTCGAGAAATACTGCATCTGCATCGTGTCAATCTTGGTCTTGCTCGCGTTCAACGCCGGCGTTGACTGCGCATTGCGCACAATCTGCGCGCACGCCGTCTTCACGTCGTCGCCGATCACCGCCAGCCCCGCCGTGTAGGTCACCGCCACTTCGTTGAAGGGCAGTCCCAGCAGATTCCATGGCAGCGTTAGCTCTCCGGTATTGGCGTCGTAGTCCACCATGCTCGGATCTATCGCCGTCCACTGCCCCGGCAGCGAAAACGCCAGTGCAATTTCCACCAGCGGTTGATTGGGAAGCTCTCCCCGCCGCGGCCTCGTATACCGGCCCTCGATGCTCACCAGTGGCGACGTCGCCGTTCCCAGCGGCGCCAGCGGCAGATAGCTCAACAGCACAGTCTGCGATTCCTTCACCACCCTCAACCGCTCCGTGTACTGGATTACATTCAGGTCCGGCCGCCTGCAGTAGCTGTTGATCAATGCCGTCGCGGCCGTTATCCAATCCGCCGTCGTCCCTGCCGGCAATCCGTAATTTTGGTAATCCGCTGGCTGCAGATATGCCATACTCCACCCTTCCCTTTTTTCCGTCCATAGAAATGCCGCGGGCGGGAGCAGCCATCCAGCTCCCGCCCACCGCCTTCAGCTCATCAGCGGGTGCCCCACCCTCGCCGCGTACTTGTTTTTGCGGCATCGGGGTCCCCGGCGAGCGCTTTTTGCTCGCTAGGGTGATCTGGGGTGGGATTCGCTGACTCGCTGGTTCGCTCCCTACCGGTCCACCAGTACCTGGTAGTGAGCGTAGTTGGCGCCCTTCACCACCACGGCGCCAAACTTGACCGCCACATACTGATAGGTCAGCGAGTTCGGCAGCCCCAGTTGGAAGACGCGTGGCGTCGGATCGCCCAGCCAGTGGTACTCGATCAGATCCTCGGTCACGATGTAAGCCGGCAATACCGCCGTGCCCGATCCCGGTGTGCCCGTGTAGCTCAGGCTCCAATCTGGAATCAGCGGCAGATCGCCCGCCTGCGTCGAGAGCATCTTCACCCGGATTCCACCCGTGATGCTGTCGGTATTGAGCACCACGTTGAACTCCGTCTTCATCTCCCGGTCAATCAGGTCCAGCAGCACCGGGTTGGCATAGATCGCCGAGGGCCGCACGAAGTAGCCGTTGCTCGACACCATCTGCGCCACTGCCGACTTGATCCCGTCCACGATCGATGCTGTGGTGCCTATGGTCGTCGTCAGGCCGCCAGCCTCGATCTGCGCGATCGCCCCCATGTACTGCGTGGTCGTCGGCGTGCTCAGGCTGGTGTCGTTGCCGTTCCACAGAGCCACGTCGTGCGTCACCATCACGCCGCTCACTGTGTCCACCAGGTCTTTGGCCTGGAGATAGGCAAACTGCTTCTGCTGGTCGCCCAGCTCGATGTCGAACAGGTTGTAGTTGATCTGCGAAACGATCGCCTTCAGCGGCACGCTCCGCTCCACTCGTGTCGGGCTCACCACCGTCGGCGAGATGCTGCGCGGGTTCACAAAGCCGCCCGTTCCCGGATTCGGAATCGCCGTCTCCTCGAAGAACCGCGACGGATGCCCGGTCGCCGGAACCTGCTTGATGCGCTGCCCGAAGGGGCTCGAACGCCGGCAAATGTCGAAAATCTCGGTCTGATACAACGGAACTTCGATAGCGCCCGGCCCGATATAATCTGCTGCCGCGTGAATGTCTGCAAAGGTTGCGTTCATAGGCTCTTTCCGCCCCCTCCATGGGGCTTTTCTAGCTGCTAGCTTCTAGCTGCCAGCTTGTTCTGCCGGAACCCGGCATTGGTTGCATTTCTCCCGGCAGGACTCGCTCCCCGTACCTTTCCTCCAGGGTCGTTTTCCAGCCACAACTTGCACGCGTTTCCTTATGAGCTTTCAGCTAGAAGCTGTTAGCTGTCTGCTGTTCGCTGCCTCTACGCAATCGCTCCTGCCCGCAGCAGTTGCGTCTTCACCGCGATGCGCTGTTCCAGGCTCAGCCCGGCCAGTGCCGCGTCCAAAGCCCGCACGTCGATCGGACCTTCGCCGATGCCGTGCTTGGCCAGCATCTCGCTAGTCGCTGATGGCAGAGTCCTGCGTAGCGGGTTCAACACATTCTCCGCCGCCTTGGCCTTCACCTCGGCCAGCTCCTCTTCGGCGGCGGCCAGCTTCTCCGCCAGCTCCGCTTCCCTCCGGCTCTGCTCGATGGTCGCCGAAATCTTCTCCACCTCGCCGCTCAGGGCGCCTTGGCGCTCCTCCAGCCAGCTCAGCGTCCGCTCCAGCTTTGCCGCCGCGGCTTCCAGCCGATCCGCAATCTCTTGCTCTTTGTTTTCCATGCCATTCCTTTCTTCGATTTTCAGCTGACAGCAGTCAGCTATCAGTTTTCAGTACAAGTTCTCAGTTGCCTGCTCTTGCTGTTAGCTGTTAGCTGACAGCTATTAGCTGTTTCCCGCTAACTCGCTAACAAAAGAGGCTCCGATTATCGGAGCCTCTTTGCTAACTTGCTAACTCGCTGCCCCGCTAACTCGCCATGCGGAAGCTGGTGGCCCGGTAGGCCGCCTTGTCCCGCAGCAGTATGGCCGCTCCGGTAAAGGTCACGCGGGTCAGCTTCCACACCTCGGCCCGCATATCTTCCACCCGCGCGTCGGCCAGCTCATAACTCATGCCCAGCGCCTCCGGCT